>Ga0136643_10005799_pt1 | contig 17534 bp, 10 predicted proteins | sample TergutLab28metaG_FD_96883 | JGI IMG/M metagenome (GOLD analysis project Ga0136643, IMG submission 96883) | Labiotermes labralis P1 segment gut microbial communities from Petit-Saut dam, French Guiana - Lab288 P1 (version 3) (version 3) | ecosystem: Host-associated > Arthropoda: Insects >... | reverse complement strand
TAATATTCACTCCAACAGCCAAGATACAACTGCCTTTCTTAACTAAAGGAATTTTAACTGGTATATTTGCGTTACTGAGCATAAAAATCTGCTGTTCCGATGTCCCTTGACAGACTCCTTACATGATAAATTCTTCCTAGTGCGTCCGCTTTGGGTAGCCACATTCTTTCATGAAGCAGTTGTCAATTTGTTGCAGTGCGGAATAGAGAAGCTAGGAAGAATGTTTTTTTCTCCTACTCGGATGTTTCTGCCCTCGACATTGTAACAAAGACAATTTACGGAAAACCTAATTGTGGTGTTAATAAAAATCCAAATAGATCCAACAGTATGCAGATATTTATTCATTGTAAAGTAACTCTATATGTTTCGGGTGTCACAGCACCCATCATCAGGAGTACTAAAAATTGTAACCGCAGCCTTCGGTACAGGTCATAACACAGTCCAACGTGGTCCGATCAAGCCACGTTGGAGGCAAGTAGCTGTACCAGTATTATGACCTGTACCGGAGGTTGCGATTACAGTTTTTAGTACTCCTGATGATGGGTGCTGTGACACCCGAAATATGTAGAGAGTCTTTGCAGTGAATACATATCTGCATACTGTTGCATCCGGTTGGATTTTTATTAACATTGAATTGTGATGCACGGAACCGTGAGTTTAGAATCAAGTAATTGTGGTGTTTGAGCTCGACTTGACTGAAGCTCTGCAAGTGACTGAGCAATTTCCGTAGAGGAGTACACAGATCATCGCATGAGTAATTTGCACCTATTAATTTTAGAGAAAAAATTATTTGATTGTAAACCAAAAATCAGACATTTAGTGTATGATGTCCTACACTGAATAATTTGAATTTATAACAAAATTACCGCAACCAGTTGTGCTCATGTGCTAGCGACCAGCACTCATGTACATATGGCCGTACTTTCGATTCCTTGTAAAGAAGAAATTTTTAAGTTTACTTTAACAGGTTACTATTTTAAGCCCACTCTACTAGAAAAACGTTATAATTAAAATAAAATTATTGGTATTATAGATGAAAGTGGAATCAACATGAACCACACACGCATTCGCAGTTTATTTTAAGAATACACTTGCGTACCGAAAATGGTAGAAATATGTAAGTCCACCAAGGAAAAATGGACAGATCATTATTCAAGAAGAAGGAATAAGCCAGGAATGGTTTCACTTTATTGCCTATGAAGATGAGGGCAAGAATTTGTAGTAACCTTTGGCGCCGGAATTATTTTTTAAAATTTAACACACCTGTATATAAAATGTGAATAATACAGAAACCAAATACGTTAGAATTATGAAACAAACTGCATTTTGAAGGGAAAAAACGGAGTGTGTACACCATGTTTAAAATATTCGGTACCTATATTTGTTGCATAAATATATAAAATGCAACTTTGGAGGTTAGCGGTGCGGTACTTCAACTATTGCTGACGTTAGGCGTCTAAAGTTTAATTACTTTATTCTTGCAAAGAAATAGTTACTTATCGCGTCTACGCTAAATTAGTTGCTGTACAGTGATTGAAGATTTGGCGCTTTCTTTGTGTTCTCATTTCTACCTTTTCATACACAATATATATAAAAGTTTTCAAAAACGTTTCTATATCAAATTTCAAAAGACTTGGCCCAATGTTCTTTACCGCCGCCGCCGAACGATATATATATATATATATATATATGTATATATATGTCGTGCAGTGAGCCCTTTAAATGGCCGAAGGGCCATTAAAGTGGCCGGGTGGTCGGGGCGGGGATTTAATTTCGGCGCCAAAGTGTTATGTTTAAAATTTATTGGGGAAAAACAAAAAAGAAAATTGTGGCATACTATTCAATGTCTTTGTAAAATACATATTTTCAGGTTCCCATAGAGAAGTGTTTTTCAACCTTGGTTCCTCGGATCTCCGGGGTTCGTGAAATGAGAATTAACCTTTTGGCGCATGCCGGAATTATTTTTTTTAATTTTAGCACACACTGTATATAAAACGTGAATAATACAGACACCAAAAACTTTAGAATTATGAAACAAACTGCATTTTGAAAAAAAAAACGGAGAATATACACCATATTTAAAATATTCGGTACCTATATTTGTTGAATAAATATATAAAATGCAACTTTGAAGAGTAGCGGTGCGGTACGTCAACTAAAGTTGACGTTGGCATCTCTCAAGTCAGTCGAAGTGTACATGTTTTTTCGTCCACCGCGATTATTCACTTTCGTTTCATTACCAATGATGCCTATCCCATTGATCGTAAGATCTCAAGGAGTAGGTCTGCGCCCCGTCGTTTGTTGAGATCTCGAATCCCGCCGGAAGCTTATGTCTGTATGTTCTGGGCGTTTTTTGTGCCAGGTAGAGGTCTCTTTGTCGGGCTGATCCCTCGTCCAAAGGAATCTTGGTGAGTGTGGTGTGTTTCATTGTGTTCGAGAAACTGCGGAAATGAAGACGTCCTGTTCTACTAGGTGCTCTCCCGCCATGAAAAGAAATTCCCAATCTACGAAAATAATACCACGGTGTCCAAATCTTGGTCAGTTTCAATGACATAATCCTTATTTTCAAACTTAATAACCAAAATATTTAGCCAATCAAGTTCGATTACCATGTTTCTAACTGGTCCGTGCTCTTACCTTCTCCGCTCGCAGTTTCTAGTTTTCATTTTCCTTATTCTGCGAGCGACAGGCACACCGTTTAGAAGATTAGCTGCCCCTTCACCTGTTAATGCACTGTGGCGTCGGTGTTCAGGTGTTATCACTTCTACCCATTTGTGCTCGCCAACGAGATCACTGCTATCTCGTGATATTTAACCAACTGGATATTTTGTCAGCTGTAGTCCACAGCTGACAACGGAATTCTGTATTTTCACTCTTATTGGATTACTTCTACCATCCTCCCGACATCAATTTATTCGTAATTAAGTTAAAAGCGTGTAAAAATATTATTTAGGTAAAAGTAAGAACTGTTAATTTGCCTGCCAACGACAGCAGTCACTTTCCTAGGGGGGGGGGGCATATTTTTAATTAAAAAATATGAAAAGGTAACATTTCTAGGTTAGAATGTGTCCATAGCTAGACACCAAAATATAACATGTGATATAATTGTGATAAAACCAAGAGTTAAGCGGCTGATTTCTGTAATTATCCTTAACTTAAGACTTGTACTAAAAGTAGGCAGTATTCATTCATAATGTTTAAAGACACACTACTTGACCACAGTATACTAAATTATATTCAAAGTGATTCCAACTTAAAGGTTCGTGTTTTCCATTATGAAATCATTCGTTGCTTAGCCGCTCCGTGTATTTTTTGGTTCCTACACCTTTAGGGTTCGAAACAGTAATCTTCGTACTTTTATATATTCCGTTCCATTAAATTGCCCCACCATTTTATTCCTAGTTCTTTTATGCACTCAACGGTACCTTCTTTTACCAAATTCTCCAATTCGTTATTGTTTCTTATTCTCTGTCCTTGTTCACATCGAATTGGTCCAGATGCATTCCTTAATTTCTGTCTTTCAGAAACTAACAAATTATTTATTATTAATGTCCTGTACAGACATTGTCAAGGTTTTGTATGTGTAGGCCACTGTCCATCTTATAATTGTAATGTAGATTTTCCTCTCAGTGTATGTGTTAATTAATTTAGAGGCCATTAAGCCATTACATGCATAATGGGTTTTATTTCCTTTCTTCATACTTTTTGTTATTTCTTGTGTAATGTTATCATCACTTATTACTGAACCTAAATAAATGAAACTTAGAAACACTTTCAAACCTGTACCCTCCTATTGCTATACGCTGACACTGATTGTGTCTTCTTACTCTCATATATTTTGCTTTTTCTTGATTCATTGCCACTTCCGTATTGTATGCTTTATTATCTGATTCCTGTAATGCTTCTTCCAAGGCTTTGACATTCCTAGATATTTTGACCACATCATCCACACATGCATTGATCTGTACAATTATAGTTGATGTATTTCTTCTGATATATAAATTTTTATAATACAATCCGGAACAAAGTCGAACGAAATGACTGATAAATACGTCACCTTGTCCTACTCCTACATTAACATTAAACCTTTCTGTCTTGTTCTTCTCTGTAACTACTTCTGCTTAAGAATCTTCATGTTTCATCCTTATTAATCTTACAAGTATATTGGATATTCCTTTTAGTTGTATAATTTTTATCATTTTATGTCTATAAATACTATCAAATGCATGCTTGAGAACTATATACACTATATCTGTTTAAATATTATACTCATATGCCGTTTCTGTTATTCGTCTCAATATATGTATAGCAGCGATTGGTCCCCTGTTCGTTCTGAATCCATTTTGGTAACCACCATTATTTTTTCTATATATTCAGTCAGTCTATTACTTACTATACTTGACAGTACTTTGTGTATACGTATTAAGGAAGTTATTCATCCGTAATTCTCACATTTATTCCCATTAAATTTATACACACACAAACACATATATATATATATATATATGTGTGTGTGTGTGTATTTGGCATAAGGTTCCCATTTTCCAGTACAAAATATTTCTTCCTTATTACATATCGGCATAAAAATGTTCAGTTTTTTCCTAATCAGATGTTCCTGTTGATGCCTTCACATTAATTACAGCTGTGTTGTAGAAATGTCCTTTAATATTAATGCTTAATCTTTATATTCTGTTATGGGCCGGATGGCTCAGTCGGTATAGCGACTTGTTACGGGCTGGACTGTCCGGGGATCGAATCCCGGTGGGGGGAGATTTTCTGCACCTGTCCTGACCGGCCCTGGGGCCTTACCCAGCCTCCTATACAATGGGCACCGGATCTTTCCCGGGGGTAAAGCGGCCGGGGCGTGGCGTTGACCACCCACCTCCATCTAGTACCGAGATTAATGAAAGAGTAGAGCTATACCTCTACTCCCCCTCTGGGCTTTCGTGGTCTGTTCTAGGGTAAATTTACTTTTCACATTACCGTAATTTTCTGTTACAGATTCAATTCCCACTCTGTTTGGCCTAACTTTTCTGGCACTCCAGATGCAGTGCCACATCTTCTCTTTTCTATCTCTCCACTATAGAATGAAGATTTATAATAAGACATTCCATATTTTGAGAATACGTTTGTAACCTACGGTATCCAGCATGGAATAACCATGCGCCCCATTGTCGTTTGTGGCCTCTTCAGTTCTGCAGTTTTTTGCACATTAGGAGCACGTTTCTCGAAAAAAGTTATTGAACATAAAATAATTGCTTCCTTTTCTCTACAAATTTTGTCCGAAACGTTTCTTATTCTAAGAAGAATGGAGGGAGATGACAAAAAAAATTTTGTTCTTCACGTAAAGTAAGGCGTTTTTCTTCTCAGACTTTAATGAAGCTAAAATATTCTCTAAATATTTTAGAAATACATTAAAATACTAAATTTCATGAAAGCCCTTCCTTTGGAAGCTGAGTTGCTTCGTACCGACAAACATCACGAAACCTGTAGTCACTGTGCGCAATTTTGCGAATCCACCTAAAAATATTACGGTAACTGGCTGGGTTACATGTTACGTAGGAAAGACGGACACATCGCAGTGAAGGGAAGATGAGGAACAAGGTGTAAGCTGTTACTGGATGACCTTGAAGAAAGCAGAAGGTACCGCATATTGGACGTGGAAGCTCTAGATCGCACCCTGTTGAGAACTTGATTTGGAAGAGGATGTGGACTTGTCGTCAGATAGTTTACGTAACCAACTAAAATAGACTCATTTTGGTTTGTCACTTGCTCCAAATTTTTCACGGGAGTTTTTCCAATATAGCGCTATTTACTTCTGGCTTTTTCTCACATGATGTGTATTTTGAACATTGTCTTATTATCTGAAATCAAGCCAATCTCTCGAAGCTTTTTCACTTATTCCTGAATTACTTCCTACGCTGAACTGCTTCTTCTGAAAATTGTATTACGAATTTACAATGACACTTGTACGAAGTAAATGGCGCAGGAACAGGCTTAAGTATATAAAGGTAAAGGTAAAGTAGTCCTGTTACAGGCCTGGAGTGGCCCAGAGGTTTCCTGGAAGTTAAGGTTCCCAGATTTCGTGACAACGGCACAGGATGGTGGTAGGTTGCCAGCCTTACGCACCGGTCGCCTTTACCCCCAAGAAATACTCCTGGTACTCATTTCTGTTAGAGGCTGAATTAACCCCAGGGCCTTAGCGCAATCGGAAGGATTTTATGTCAACGAAAAATCCACCGACACCAGGTGGGATCGAAAAATTGACGGCCCCCATTAGTAATATATAACAAATAGAATGTCATTACTGTTATTAAGGTGTGTTACATTGCATTGAAGAACTGTATGTCTCTATCGATTTTGTTATAAGGTGAGGTAAATTCAGTCAAAGACACAACTATCTTCAGGTTTTGACAACTTTCTTGCTAAAAGAATGTTATATAATATGCCTAAACCGAGTGGTGATGTTGAGATCTCATCATCATTTTACGTCCTTTTGTTAAGCTAAATTTGGTGGGATGTCTGTTGGGGCAATGAATTTGTAGGTAGCTGGTGTGGATCTTTCTGGTTGGGAAGGTGTAGGGTTAGGAGGAAACTGTGATTTAGCCACATATTTATAGTTGTGTTTTTGACTGAATTTACCTCACCTTATAGTTTAAAAGCACAACGGGGATGGCACACCTCAGAATCGTTTTTGATTATTACATTTGTTTGTCATTCATAACCTCAAACCTTCAGCCAGAAGATTTATTTTTTTAATTACTCACAAGCCTTACAAAATTTATAAACCCTTCACTATCTGTGTACACAACAAATATCATTTTCCTCTACATAAGCAAATAAAGACTATGGTTCAAAATCTGCTTTGTTGTCTCAGTTTCCCAGCTCATGAATCGCATATCTTTTCTGTCATATTCCGCTGCCTCACAATTGACGTCTCCAGTCTGCCATATTTTTCTTAACTATCTCCTAAGCACGATTTTGTTATGAAAAGTGTAATTTACTTTCCTCTATAGCTGTTATACGACTTCTCTCATTCCAGAAAAAATAAGGCAGCTATACAGTTTTCGTGTTTACGTCCGATTTGAAGCAAATTTTAGTTACAACCATTTCCTCTTTTTAAAAGCATTCCACGCGCAGTTTGACACAAATTCCATTTTTGGGGGCTGAGTTGCTTGAAGCGGACGGAAGGAGAGACAAAGCAAATGTTACAAACGCTTTTAAAAAATTATTTAAATAGCGGGAAAAAAAGGTGGACAAGAAAAGAGAGAAAGACAGAAAGCGCTCTCTGTAAACCTGAAGGAAAAAAATTGACTTCCTGAAAATGAAACCATTGACGATTTTGATTTGTGGGTGGTCAAGAGAAAGGTCGTGGATTTCCATGCTAAAAAGAAAACTGTTCTAACTTGTCGAAAATTCCTTCCAATAATAAGAGAAGAAATGGTTTCTTGAGGGAGTTTCGTAAGAAAACTGCACAAAAGTGGGTTTAAATGATTAAAAATATACAACAAGCAAACCGATTCGACAGAACGACAGCGTATGTTTAAAGGAGTCGTAATTACCTGCTTAAATTGAAAGAATTTTCATCTGAAGCGAGGAAAGAGGAGAGCATAGGCGCAGCTGCTCGGCTTATTTACAGTGGATCAGACTGGCGACTACCATTCCAGGTGAAGAGCCCCAATTTTGAGATATGAGTGAATAAAGGAACTTTTCCCAGTCATATCAGAATTGTTAGCGAGCTGTTTAATAATGGATCATGCCACTGTGTGTAGGTAGAAAAAAAAAGTAAAGGCAGAGTTGATTTCGTTGCTTTGACGGCTGAGGGTTATCTCTGTTACAAACATGATGACCCTCAACTCAGAGTTGATTGACTTGAAGATACCGAAGGAAGAGAAATACTGGTTTGACAACATTCTGATTTTATGCGCTGACTTGAGATTTAGACCTCCGTACAAAATTCCGATTTCAGTCCAGTCGAAATTGTCTGCGCCAAAATGAAACGCTCTGTTGAACCCAATAATGTGGGGGCCGTAAATTTTAAAAAACATTTTGCATAAATCAACTGATGCTGGAATGTATTCAGTAAATAAAAGCGATTAGCAGGCTATCTGACAACGAAGGGAAGAAATGAAGACTCAGAATAAAGTATGACGCCATTTTTAATGTTATACAAAAGGCTCAGATATAGGAAATTGCCAGAATATATTCTCAGTGAAAGCATAAACTTTAATAACATAATTTGAAAATCAAACCGTATTTGTAAAATCTACTTTACACAGTGTAACAGACTTCATTTTATGTTTTCTCTGTAAAGCTAACCAGGAGATACTCTAAATTACCCACAGTGTGAAGGTCACAGTCTTTCTCATGAGTCGACCATTGTAGTTATCCCTTCCTTGCCTTGTCTTTCTCTCTTCAAACAAATCCGCGACTACTAAAGGTAGGAATACGAAAACTTTTTCATAATAAAATCAAATATCGAAATGGCCTGTTAGAACTACATATACATTCGACCATCCAGCACGGCACGGAAGTACACGCGATGTTTATTTTGTTCAGTTTCAAAATTATAATACCAAATCCTACGCTGAATGTAAATGCATTCCTTTGTGTGCTATCTTTTGTATTGTTCAGAGTCGTAAAGTGAATCTATGAAGAAAACAATCAGTGGCTGATTCAGATATGCTAATGGTTAACACCGGACAGATGCAGAGGTACCACTGCAAGACGGAGTCAAAGCCTAAAGTTTGACGCCCAGGTGCTAGCCACTATTCAATATATTAGGATAACACGATATTGAAAATTTTTATGTTATTGCCTATTTAATTCTGAATGGCCTCCAGCCTAAATAAGGTACAAAGTGTGTGAGAGTAAGCATACGGCTTGCGGAAGTTATCAGTATCCAAACAAAGCTTCGGAAAAGGCCGCGTTGTAAATCTACAAACTCTCAGACTGTCACCAGTAATGACGAGTTTGTTTTTATACTTTACCGCCAGGTCGCACAGCCAGATTATCCGGACAGGAAACGTCTAAAGTCCGGATAGGAGATACAAGCGTAAATGAAAGGATAATGGAACATACGAATATAGGTTATGCGGGTGTAAAGCGGAAGATAGGGCACAGTAGTTGTCTTTTGGATATTGGGGAATGAACATTCGGGCCCCATACAAGGGATGTTAATGTGGATAAACAACCAACTAGATGTCACTTTTGTGTTATCCTTTATTTGGTATTGTGCCGTGGCTGCAGGAAGGCTGACAGCCTTCCTGCAGCCACGGCACAATACCAACAAGGGGCGAAACACTACTCAGTCGTCAGCTCCTGAAGATGGCCATATAGTTGCCCGAAACATGTCGAGCAAATTGTAAAGGAGAAATTAAAGGATAACACAAAAGTGACATCTAGTTGGTTTATTATCCATACTGAATTACGATGCACGGTCAACCGCACATCAGAAGGGATGTTAGCTCTTTGAGAAAGACTTTCGTGGAATATACCTTACATTGTAAGTAAGCAGTCTTTCGCCAAAATATTAGATCCATTCAGGCCAAGCATTAGGTGCGTGAGCATACATAAAATACGACAGAGATGCTGATACAATATTTCGGTTGGAAACCCTGTTGAAAACTTGAGTTGAAGAGAAGAGAAAGGGAACAAATCTTAAACCTTTAAGGCACGACATTCCTTTAGACCTCATTATTTAAAACTTCATTCGCTTCGGTGATTACTGGGGCTCCTTCCAAGGGTATAGAGAGTACGGAGCAAGATCTTGAACACGGAACTCTATCTAATGCCTAGGAAAAGAATGAACGGGCCTATACTTCTGCTCTCCTTCTATGCCTTTGTAGCCTACACAGGGAAAATGTACGTAACATTCATTACAGTAAACACTTTGCGCCTCCTAGCAAAGAACAAATCTTTACAGAATTGACAGTTGTTGATTGTCAGATTCATACGAATTAGATGAATAAACTGCAGGGAAACTGCAGGGAGTGGCGAATCATGATCTGGTCTTCAGTTGAAGCAGAAGGGTTGAAAGTGCCTTCATGTACCTGCCCAACGTCCTCCCTAAACTTCCGAGAAGTCAGTGTAAGCCCCAGCACCGTCCAAGGGAATAACAATAACAACAACCACCACCAAAACAGATAAAAATGTAAATATTATCGCACACAATTATTATCTGCGAAAGAGAAAAATCAATTCTAAAAGTTTTACTTGATATATTTTAGTTATATGAAACGAAATTCCGCATTTTTGATTGATACAAATTGTTCCATAACATCGTGGTTTCAAAAGAGTCATATTCTGAGAACTCTCACTTTTATTCAGTACTGGTTAATATTCCCGTTTCCATTGACATCCTTACAAGCAATATTGTTATGTATTCACGCAGACTGATATACGAGCTTGTAGCGGTTCATCGTATTATAGGAAATGAATCATGCGGCAACCGAACACAATGAATGAGGAAAAGAAAATAATAAAAAACAATTGGAGGTAGACTCCAGTTGAAATGTGATGGCACACGGTTAAGCATGGGAGGGGAAGTGTAGGGGAAACTGGCGAATGAAGTGGGAAGCCAGTACCCTTCACACTACCTCGGAACATGGTGTATCCAGCATTACTACCGCTGATGCGCATACCTCGGCTGCCAGTAGTCGACTGAACTGACGCCCCGGACAATTTAAATGGACTCGTCCGTTTCGCTGAAAGACGAAATCTGGTTTCTGAGCATATGCCTTCACATTTCAACTGGCCTGTACCAACGGTCTCACTGCTGAGAAAGCAGGTCAATTCACTGACTAATAGTCCTGAAGATGAAATCAGTACATTTTTTCCGAGCGTTGGGAACATTATAACTGAGCAACTGGTGCGTCAAGACAGGCGATCTGCTTCTTTGATAATGAAATCTTTATGGACTTTGTCTTTCGAGTAGGTACAGCGGACACTATGCCGCTACCCTCGCCTTATCATCCGCTGCAGTATTCTTTCTGACCCTCTCGCATGTCACACAAACAATAAGATTACGTGTTATCGTCGATTACGTACATTTATTTGGCCGCCATGACGAACAATCCACTCTATTATCTTCTCTGTCTCTGACACACACACACCAACAAAAGCCCCTAAAAGGGCAAGATAGCAGTGAATACTTCCCTGCTGTAGAATTTTGGCAAATGAGCTACACAAATACTATATAATACAGGGTAATAATTTTCGGAAAAGGCTTAAAAACTTTCTCTTTAATTTTAGAAAAGCGAGGAAGTCCTGTAATCCATCCCAGTAGTGCAGCGGGGCTCAACTATCTATAACAGTGAATTTTCTACTGATAGAACATTTCGTTGATTTAAAGCAGATGGCACACACAGCTATCGCTGTCTTTAAACACATTATTTAAATGCCTGCGGTTGTGGCCAGTCAATTTGCTCTGAATACTGCCTTGGGTTCCACAAATGGCATGGTTGTTTTTGACCAGTTTAGCGACTGTTACCGACTCACCTGCCTCTCAGAGAGCCCCAAATTTGTTGCCAGCTCTGCCTTCCTTCTGATTGTGATGTACCGACTGTAATGGAACTCCTTTTCCAGTTCCAAACGCTGATGGTCGCTGTAAACCACACGGTACTTGTCCTTTGTCCTTGTCTTGCCTGAAACAGTACAGAGTATCAGTCAAGTGGACGACAGCAAGGAAACGTCACACATTCAGAGTTATCAATAGAGAGAGTTAAGTAACCTTGGTACAGTAGTGAATGCCATGACGGCATACGGGAGCATGAAAATAAGACGAGTGTTCAGTCTCACGTCCCGGCCATTTTACCCAGAGAAAAAGCCCCCTGCACTCGTCGAATAAGAGGCTGGTTGGGTTCCAGAGCGGGTACGAATGTTGAAATGGAAAAGTAGTTTGGAGCCAATAGTGTAGTCACTGTACTTATTACACTATCAAGGTTTCTATGTTGACAATGTTACGAGTTTTTGTGACGTTAGAAATTCCGGAGAAACATTTAACGCGTCGAAGTCAATTCTAGAAAGTATAATTCTCATCGTTCTTCCGCCTCATTCAAGCAGAATTGCTGGAAAAGTTGCAACAGCGTGCGCCTAAATCCCGGTGGTAGAAATGATATTCCAGACACGTGTTCTGACAATTTAAGATAAATAAGGTAAAGTAGTCCCGTTACAGGCCTGGAGTGGCCCAGAGGGTTCCAGGAAGTTAAGGCTCCCAAATTCCGTGACAACGGCACCCCCAGGAAATACTCCTGGTACTCATTTCTGTTAGAGGCTGAGTTAACCCCAGGGCCATAGTGCGATCGGAAGGATTTTATGTCAACGAAAAATCCACCGACACCAGGTGGGATCGAACCAGTGACCTTCCGATTTGTAGCACAGCACATTAACCACCGTGCTACCGTGGTCACCGAAAATTTAAGATAAACACTTTTAAAATTACCTAAGACTTCATGTAGTTACAGACTAGCAAATGAAACCTGTAGTACAATATTATTGAAACTGTACCAGAAACATTTGTATGACACCCGAGAAAGCACAGGATATTTCTGCACATAAAAGATGCAGAACCGAAATGCCCACTTTTTGACAGGCTTGTGAGTGTAAGTCTACATCAAATTTCGTTAATATTTTAACATTCACCACAATAAACCTTCAGAATTATGATATAAACAATATATGCGAAAACAGCGGAACACTGTGTGGCTTTGCCACTATACGATTAATAGGGTTTAAAGCAGGCATGCGAAATTCCTTGATGCATCCGTGTGACAGTGAGCTGAGGAAGTGAAGTTGGGATACAAATTTAAAAACGAAGAGGAATGCATAACAGTAAATATAACGACACCATGACTAAGTACCATAAGCAATATACTGTGATAATTTTTACACCCAGATAAAAATTTATAAATTATATTACCCACTCAGGTATAACTATAATGCCTTATTTCAATCATATTTTCATGCACACTAATGACATTTTCACTACTGATGACAAATATGTAACCTTAACGCGTGATACTGTGAACATGTTACGCCATTTAATGAGTGAAAATAATTTTGACATACATTTTTGCTACTCAGCACAGCTTATATTCGGCAAATACATTTTTTTAAATTCGTGTGCATGTCATTTAGGCAAAAATGGCTTTTTAATGTCACTAAACTGTCTTGTTTAGTGACATTAATACATTTTGAATTTACACATCAATTTCAAGGGTTGCCTTTTTCTAGCTTCGCTTTCTTCACCAAAGTCAAAATTAAACGACGCAGTATAAAGGAAGAGTTCTAACGGTCCAGGTTGCAAAATGGGTTTTCCAATTCGGTCCCCGGTAACAAAATATTTTCTGAATAGTAATTGGCCATAAATCTGACTTCAGCAAACTTGCATACTTCCAACGTTAAAAATTTCTGTCTATTTACACTTGTTTATATGAAAAGCTGTTTATTCTCAACTGCATAATTAAACTTCCTCTAAAATAAAATATTCTCCTACAGACCGACGCGTCAAAGTGTAAAAGAATTTCAAAGTTACAGGGACTGAAAATATCCCTGCAGATGGAGGCAGATTCACTCTTAGAAAAGTCGGAACATTTTAACACTTTGACGCGCTGTCTACCTTAGAAGATTTTTATTTTCTTCTCTCAAGCTTCAAAACACAGATTTCCCCTTTATTTTGTAAACTGACCAACAAATGCACAATTGACAAATTTTCAGGCTCCTACATTTTTGGACTCCATTGTGTCATCCTCAAGGAGCTCGTAGTCAGTACCTTGCCAAGTTACACAAGTATGTAAAAAGCAGATGTTGGCAATACAACTTAAACTTAAGATATGTCACTTAGGTTTTATGTAAGTTCTCACCACAGTTGTTGAAATCTGAGTGTTCAAAATCTTTAAAATATTACAATTGTCCTATAATTTAAACATTAATAGTGCCGAAACATGTAGGAGTTTTCCGGGTTGCACGCCTGAAGCCCGGACACTAATCCAGGCTAACCTCACCTAACCTCCAACATACAGCAAACTAAGAACGAAACGACCAATGTGGTAATCAACATCACAGTCGCGAGTTCCTGAAGATGGGCATAGTAATGCCCGAAACATGTTGAGCCTACAAGAAGTACAGTAAAATAATAAGTGGCATCTAGTTGGTCTTTATTCTTCAGTTATCACAATTATGCACGGTCTAACAAACATCAAATGTATATTGCGTGTCAAGCATGTAATAACTTGGCACTTTTCTCCACAAGATACATTTTTGTGAATCTGTTAATTCTCAAAATAAACAGCGATTATATCTTTAAATAGAAGGACGGAAGGTTTTCAGTCCTCTTAATGGAAAGAAAGTGGGCAAAAACAGAAGGCGTAATTAAACAACGGAAGAATCCGGATCAAAATTCATGTTCAAAACAGGTCTTTTTTTTTAATAGCCAAACCCTAGCATCGTAGTGTGAGCACTTTAGTCACTGTGTTCATAACAGTGATCACATGAATGGAACGAAATACTAAATTCTTCCAGAGCATGTTACGAAGATATTTCAAGGAGTTCAACTACAGCTACATTTCACCTGCCAGTCGCTTTACTCCCGGAAAAGGAGCTTCCTGTATCCTTTAAAAAATAAAATGAGCAGGCGACGTTATCAATCTGGACGTCCGGCAGGACGGGAAGAATTTTTTACCTGTGCCGCAAATCAAACCATTATCCCCCCGGCATGCAGTTAACAGTCTATTCACTGTACTGGCTAAATATGCTCATCCTAAAAGGCCAAAATCCTTCTATTTACTCACGTCCGCAGGTCACACAAACTGGGTTCGGGTCTTCATAAGATTTCACACTTTCAATGCTTAAAAATTTTTTACTTTCCATAAACATTTGAGAGGTAAAATCAAGAAGATTCAATTGGGGAAGCCATGTGGCACGAAGGAGGAAGAAGAAAAATAAGTACAGGTATTTTGTGGGGAAGACTGGAAGATCCATCTGAGGCTATATGGGAGTATAATGCTAAAACGCATCTTAAATAAGATGGAATAGGTTGGACTGGAATAAATTGGCTCAATATAGGGAGAAATGACATGGTGTTGTGAACATGGTGGTGAAATTAGGTTTCCATAGAATGCGTATCATTTTGTGACTACGTGAATCAATATCTTATTAAAAACGATTCTGCTTTAAAGGAATTACAAAAGAGCTGACGTATTAAAAGGAAATGGTGTTCCTTCTCAAATTTCGAATTCACTGCTTTAGATAGGATCCCAGGATCCCAGACGTCCGACGAGAGAACCCGGCCACTAACCGACTGAGATAAGGCATGTGCTTTGGTTTACTGCACCAAAGACAGGCCTCAAACAACCGGCTAACTTGGACAAGGTATTGGCGGTAAAGCTTCGTTGTTCTTCTGAAAGAAATATGACACCTGTCCTATTAACCAACAGCAAATGGTCCTTTCACCGTCCCCACAGCGTAGAGGCTAACCGTTTCTTGTCAGGCGGAACGACTGGATTTTGTGGCCCATCTGACTATAAAAATTATGATGCTGTGAAAAGTGCACATACAAGCACAACACCCAGGGCATTCTCGGCCCAAAGAATGTACCGCCCTCTACCAGGGAGTCACGCAATACTTCTTAACTTTTAGTTCGCAGTGGACAGACGTTGAGGACCCAGCGAATATCAACACAAACATCTGTTCTTAATTAAACAAAAAATTAAATATTCGTACGACAAATGCCGCCGTCAATTTTACTAAAATTTTCTCCACTCTGATGTAGCCTACCTATCATGTGGACGATGACTAGTAATATTTTCTAACACTGAACCAATACTGAACACAAAACCTCTCCCACTAGTACTTCTTCGTTACTGCGAATTGTGGTAGAGAATGATGCTTGCAAACAGCGAAAGTTTATTTTAAATACTTTTTTAATTTAAACTAAGAAAATCCATTACAGTGCCGAGTAGTGGGAATAAGTACAGGTAGATTACTGTTGCAAACGGCAAAGAGAGATCTGCGAATTCTCAGACACTAAAGTGACCCAAAGGTGAAAATTCTTATACAATGTAATTATTACTTTGTGGTATGGCAGTTCTGAGACCCAGTAACGAATTGGATTACTTGGAAGGCAGCATATATATTTATAAATACTGCGGGTTCTGTCGTGATGATACATTAAATACAGTAAATAAATTATTAATATTTTTCTAATTAGCCCTTCTATAATCAACAGATCAATATTACTCGAAGGTAAAATATTTTGTATCTACGAAAGAAGGCTTATTTAAATTTCTATTCCCGATTAACATTCCGATCTAGTTGGTTTCTTCTGCAAGAGAGAGCAGTCTATCTTACAAGTACAAAGAGATTGGTGAAATTTCCTAGGTTTTTTGAAGAAATTTCAGGCTGTTCTCACCTCCACTTCACCATACTTTTCGTGGCGTGGCATACAGGGTCAATTGCATCCGTGGAACGAAAAAATCCATATCCACTTTTCTCCCTGGACAGCAACACAAATGTGCCTTTACCTTAGTTGACTGCACAATATAGTTATTCACTGCACATGCAAAGTGTATTTTGATGTCAATAGGATATGGAGCTGATATGAACAACACACTTCTAGAGTCATTAGCTTCCGTGGTGAATTGTTTCTATCCCTGCAGGAAGCGACTTGACAGTTTTTTATGGCCGTAAGTCATATAACGACTAGAAAAGATCCTATAGATATTGCTGACAGCAGTATAATGCTGCTATAAATTCCTTTTTCATGCAACTGTAGTCCTACATGTAATCATTAACATAAAGTCTAAAAGGCGGAGATTACATTTATTCATTCATAATTTAATCTACAGGTAAATCTTGTAATTATCGGCGTAAATACAAAATAGTTTATTCAGGATAACATCAATACAAATAAAAAAAAGAGAATATGTTACTTCTTCAAAACATCTGAAATTTTAAGCTCATGGTTCCATGCATCGTAATTCACTGTTAATAAAAATCCAACCACATGCAACAGTATGCAGATATTTATTTACTGCAAAGTCACTACATGTTTCGGGTGTCACAGCACCCATCATCAGGCGTACTAAAAACTGTAACTGCAGCCTCCGGTACAGGTCATAATACTGGTACAGCTACTTCCCCCCAACGTGGCCCTATCAGGCCACGTTGGAGGGAAGTAGCTGTACCGGAGGCTGCGGTTAAAATTTTTAGTACTCCTGATGATGGGTGCTGTGACACACGAAACATGTAGAGTGACTTGGCTCATTCATCATATGCATTAGTTGATGTTTCTTAAACAATAATACTTTCTCTTCTGTAATGTGTAGGCTTCGGAGTAAAGAGAACTTTCCTTCTGAAACTTATGTAGGAAATATGTGCTGTGGGCTCAGATCGTAGGCACATAATATGTCGCGCAATTCTGATGTCTCATTGACCCTGTGTGTTTTGGCCATGTTGGTTTACAGAAATAGGATTGTCTCTCTCAAGAATACTGCACTGTTTATCAGTCCATTTTTAAACACGTGCAACCTAAAATG
>Ga0136643_10005797_pt1 | contig 17534 bp, 9 predicted proteins | sample TergutLab28metaG_FD_96883 | JGI IMG/M metagenome (GOLD analysis project Ga0136643, IMG submission 96883) | Labiotermes labralis P1 segment gut microbial communities from Petit-Saut dam, French Guiana - Lab288 P1 (version 3) (version 3) | ecosystem: Host-associated > Arthropoda: Insects >... | reverse complement strand
TGTTGTTGAAAAGGCCCCTCCTTGTTTGGTTGTAACTGTTTGAAAACGGCACCAAAAGTTACCCTTTAGGCTTTTAGGTGCTGTAGCGTCTGGAGCAGGTTCGTAACCTCTTTTGTGCCGTGAACCCCCCTTTAAGAGTATAGTGAAACCTACGGATATATTTAAATGCATAAAATAGAGTTAGTGAGATCTATGGAAATTAAACATTTTTTGGAGATTAGGAGGCCGTGAATTACTTTGTTGCGTACACTCATCATTGAAGGAAAAGCTGAATTTGAATTAGAGGTTAGTGAAAATGAAGTATTTTCCCCCATTCCAGTTCACGGGACCACAGGTTAAGAACGTCTGTTCTAGAGAAATAGTATTGTGTGTTAAGATCGGGCACTTTCGCAAAAGTTGCGAGAAGCTACTGGTAGCTCCTTCGTCTTTTCTCACGTGGAAAAGATGGCTTCCTCTGGTCCGATTTTCTCAACATTTTATAGTGGGAATTTGAAGCCTGTTGTATACCAGGGCCGCTTTATTGTCGAGGCCTCCGATCACACCCAGATACAACACTTTCGGTAGGACTCCTCTGGACGGGTGATAAGCCTGGTGTAGAGACCTCCGACACCACACAACGCTCACAAGAGACAGACATCCGTTCCTCCGGTGGGATTCGAACCCGCAATCCCAACAAGCGGGCGGCCTCAGATCCACGCCTTAGACCGCGTTGTCACTGGGATGGGCCTAAGGTGACGTATAACTAAGGAACGTCAGACGTGCAGTATTTAGTACTTGTTGATTCTTGTATGTGTGGGAGAAGATACTTAGGTATGTAGATAGGTTATGAATATACCGGCATGCAAATTGTGTACAAAATGTTGCGTGTAAGTCAGCAATTACAAAACATTTCTATGGGTTGAAGTTTGGAGATAATGAAGGACAAATTCAACGTAGACAAAATCAGTGTACTTTTATAAATAACAAGACCTGTAAAGAAATACGGAGACATACTTTACGGCCAAGTTACAAGAGTCCCGGATGCAACGATTCGAACCCACCCGTCTCTTAAATTGTATGTGCATTTTTTGCTTGTTAAGAATCTGTCTCGTTCTGCTTTTATTAGCCTACACACTCCTGTCTGTCTGCCTCCTGATTTCACTTTGTACCAGTTGACCGATTTTAACAAAACCTGGCATGAACACGCATGGTCACCGGACGTTGTACTTTTTACTTTCAGTAACAACGGTATGACGTATGCGCGAACTTGTTAGGTAAGAGCGACACTAACTGTATTTGTTTCTCCTTTACAAATTGCATTGGTTGGTTGGTTCTGAAAACGTATGTCGTAATAAACGTTGAAAAAAAAAGTTTTGTTGAGCATGTAAAGTAGCCAGGTGATCGGACGGTAGTTTTCTGTAGCTTGCGGTTTCATATCAGCAACGAAAGAACCATTTTTTTTGCCAGGAGTGTGAAGTTTGGTATGAAGCTAGTTGAAAGACATGTCTACATGAAATGTATGCAAGCAAGAAATTACAGATGTTTGGATAATGCGAAATTTTCAGCTTATATCTGGTAAGTTAGCGTGTACAGAATCTGTACGCGGGGGGCTCGAGTTCGATTATACGCCGGTCCATATTGGACTGCGTAAAGGTGGCATTGTTGTGGCATATTCTCCCATTACGTCTGTTTTCCCCTGTCATTTACATTCCAGTAATTCCCCCTACTCATTTCATTCTTCTGTCACCGACGCGTTTTTTTATTAGCATTTGACAGCGTCGTTAGTTAAAAGAATAATCTGAGATCTTCGCTGTTTTGGAAAGTTACGCAGCGTTGATTGGTAGTTACCGACGTTTCGGGACACCCATTCGGTACCATCATAAACGGTTAAGCAGTCCAAGAATAATAGTCTGTAATTGGTAGTTAGTTCTTTACACACATATATTATAGGCTATGTGGAATTCGGCTCGGCCACAGGAATTGAAGCTTGGGCTAAAGTACAGCGTTGCCACATAATGGGACCATGACCCACGCCCCTGTCCCCGATAAATCGTGACGATCTTCAGTGCCGTACGGTTGTGTTATCGACTGTTTATCAATTCTTACAGTCAAATACAACACATTATGTTTGCTGTAAGTTAGGAACAAAGGAAAGAGCTGCGTTTGACGGAAGAATTAATTATTAAGTGGCAGCATGTTCGTCGCACGTTTCCTAGTTCGTTGGCCCTATTCGTAGTTTTGATTGACAAGAAATTGAGCAAATCAGGAAACGTACGTGTAACGTGACGTTGACCCGTCCGTGATTCTTGCATCCTGGACACTTTTCAGATGGTCACAACGTGTAATCCACCCTGCTAACTCTTTTCTCTTGTTGCGACAGTTGGTGCTTGTCTTACTAGAATGTTGTTCTGTTATTAATGTGCGTAATGTTTCTGTGAAGAATGTATTATATATTTGTTTGCCTTGATTTTGTTTTTGTTAAAATTTAGTCACACATAACCTCACAATTTCAAACTGACGAACCATTTTGTAATTTCGGATTTACAGTCTTCACTACACAATTTGTATGTATATTATTTACGCACAAATTTCATATTCATAGGTATAAGTAATATTAAATATTTTGATTTTATGTTAGTGGTTTCCTTAACCACTTAACCATGCATGGTGTAATTGGCAGGAAAAAAATCGATAACTACACAGGTACGTGACGTCACCACACGAAGGCTACGTCATTGATTATGTCACACCACAAGTTTTTTTTTCTACGTATGTGGCGCCATATTATTACGTAATTCTGGTGAAGTATACAGCAGTGATTATGCTTTTTTTTTTTTTTGCCTTAACTATCCATCATGCAAGGATGCATCTTAACCTCGAAGTTTTATGTGGCCGAAATCAATACATATTAAATATTTATTTTTCTATATACTCTTAATTATCCGGTATGCAAATCGAATCTTCGTTTGCGCCATACTGTGTGCGATCGTCTGTGCCCAGTCTGGCCGTGTCATATTTTTCGTAATTGTCTCGCAAGGCGAAAGATTTTTGGAATAGATCTGTTTGACACGAAATGTGTGAATTATCTGCAACATTTCATCTTCCAGGATATATTGTAAAGGTATTTATGTCTTCATATAGAGTGCCTGGTGTTGTTGTGCAACTTTAGCCAAACTGCAGTTTGCTAGCCAGCTTTTAATAAGAGCACCCAATATAAAATTTCACGAAAATCCGTGCGGCGTGAGCCGAATTGTGCCATGCGGACGATCGCACTGACGGACAGACACAACGAAGCTAATAGTTGCTTTTTTTTCAACTGTCCGAACGCGCCTTAAGAGCAGTTAGAAGAAGTGCAAGTTCACGCGTATTTAAATACATTTTTGTTATGTACATTTTTCTTTTTATTACAGCTGCTTTTAATTTGTAGATTTGACAACAGTCAGCTGCCGTGGCCATGGCCTTTGAAATAAAACTTAGAATTTTGCATTGTTTTGATGTTTGTCCGTAGTATTTTGCTGTAATGAATAACGGTTTCATGTTGGGGGGCCGTTTAATTATGGGGTCCTCACTGTACATCTTGTTAAAATCGGTTAGCGACGCTCATTATATGGGCTTTACCTTTGAAATTGGAAATTCCACTTGTTTCAGTTTTCCTGTGCAGAGTACGTGCTCAGTTTTGTTCACCGAAGTCCCTGAAAACCTTTAATGAGTCGTTAACTTGATGACATGTGACATTTAAGGTTGTCACGGCAGTGTCTGGGAAGGTTAGGGTCTTCCGGTGACGCCGTGCAGTTTGGTAGATATGTACTAACCTTCCGAAGGAACGTGCTGCGTCTGTCTCCTTCCATGAAGATTGAGGTAGCAAGGTTACTCCGCAAATTTTGTGCCTGTAGTAAGCTTCACGGTGTCCCAACTAAGGAGACAGTCATCTTCACATTGGCAAATTTAGATCTAGACAGATTTCGTTGGACCTACTAATAGAAGTTGGATTTTCCGTAATTTTATGTTTGGTGCAATCTTTCGACGTGTTTTATTTATGTTACTGTGTGTTTTATTTCTTTCCACCGCAGCTGTCGAATCTTTTCAGCTGGATATTTTTTTTTATTTGCTCTTTGTTTATCAGACTGTTTCTCAGCTCTGTTTTCTTATTACTGCACTAAGGCTTTCATGTTTCCATATTTAGCATTCCTATGACATAATCAAACTGCGTATGATAGTACGGTACTGGTTATCCCCAGAATATTGAATATGTTTTAAAAACAATGTGTCATTATCTTAACTTGAAATCTGTTTAGATGCGATTTTGAGCAGGCAGTTGGGTTTGGAGCCAAACGCGTTTGTGTGTGTGTGTGTGTGTGTGTTTATATATATATGTTAGTATTATTTTGCAGTGTCAGTTTTGGTACTTGTCTATCTATGTGTATTATTCTTAGCGTCTTGATCTCGAGTCGTGTATTTTTCCTCGTGCCACATTATTGATTAGTTAGAACGAAGTATAATACACGACATCAGAATTTCTTTGCATCATCTTATGAAGTAGCTCGATTTTAAGTTGTAAAAGTATATTTCGTTTACTACACAGAATTGCGTGCCCTTATTTTCTTGCACAGTGGTTTATTTTTCCGTATAATAATTTTTATGATTATTATCACCTTTATGCAGAGTATTTACAATTATGTACCTGAAACAAACCATGTTACCTGGGCATATAATGTTGCACCTATTCTGCAGTTATGTTATGGTACATGTAACATTATTGCCTATGTTGCAAGTTTTGTAATATTGCGGTTGTTATTATTACTACTATCGTCATCATCGTCGTCGTCTTGAAACTGAAGGTCTGGGTCAGAATTTTCTAAACTCTTTTTCCTCCTCCTCCTGCTTTCTCGCACTTCCTCCACCTGTGATGTTTCATCCTTAAAAATGACGTTTATCATGGATATTACGCCTGTATGTAAACAAAACATGACATTTCGCGAACCAAGACGCAGCATCGAAAAACGCGAACAAATTAGAGCGACTGGTGTGTTAATCGCATTGGTTGATGGTCTGGAAATGCCATGCGATTGCTTGCCGCATTTCCATGTTGCTTACGTACAACAGCTTTGTTTTTTGTGCGCAGGATGGTCGACTGCATCATCACAGTGAGGCAGATGCTGCGTGGAAACAAGACTCACCCTAGCCTTCGACTGACGCCATAGCATGCAGGTAGGCAGGTCGTCATCTTCCATTCTCTCTCCGTCTTTTCCTTCGTCAGAATCGCCAGATGTTTGAGTATCAACCAACAAATGCGGTCGATAAAATGTAATGAAATACAAATCATGAAATAGAATTTATTATGATTATTGACTCCTACAAGTTTCGGCACTGGAGTGCCATCCTCAGGCAGTCTACTAAAACAAAAGAACACGAGTCCAAAACGCCAATTCAGATATCGATCACCCTCATTTTCATCTTCATAATGTTAAAATATTAAAATTATAGAGAACACATGGTTGAAGTTATAAACCCACAATGCTGTGACACCAAAAATCGTATGATAGTGAGCCTCCTCAAGTACAGGCTCACACAGCATTATGAATTTATATTTGTCAACTTTGTGTATTCTAGGATTTTAATATTTTAATATTTTGGTGATCAGAGTGAAGGCGATCGATACCTGAATTGACGTACTGGACTTGTGTTCCTTTGTTTTAGTAGACTCCCTGAGAGTGGAACTCCATTGCCGAAATATATAGGAGTTGATACTTATCATGGATTGTATTTTATGATTTGCGTGTTATTGTGTATTATTGAGTGCATTGTTCGTTGATATATTGAATATAAGAAAATGCACGGTACTAGTAACATAAAAATCATCACTAATAATGCTCACGGTATCATTTATTGGTCTGTCACTTATCAAGCAGTACTTGCAGGGCCTCGCAAATTAGGAAGCCGGGGCCCTACTGGGAGGACCGTTGCGATTTTTCGGCGCTGCGCTAAAAAATGGACCAGTGACGGAAGTGATTAATACATTTTGTTCCGAAAAGGTGTCATTAAATTGCAAATGAACAGTTTACCGCAAAAAAGCTTCGTGCATTAGTAATTGTTCTTTGGAAATTGCATTTAATTTGAAGGCATTTGTTAGACGTGTTCATATCCGTGCAGTGCGCCTAGTACGAAGTTGCGTTGTTTGCATTTTGCAGCTTCAGAACTGCCGAACGGATCGTCATGAAGCCATATATTCGAGAATTTTGCAAGAAATTTTGAGCCATTTCGTTTCGCGATAAAGTCGCAAAGACGTAACGGGCAGTCTACATGAAGATCCATATGCATGTGTGCATGCAGCTGCAGTGTACACACATGTCTACATACCATCTCAATGATCTAATGCGAATTTCGAAAGGAAGTTCTGCGTCGACCTATCTGTCTTCCCACGCGCAAGACGTAATGAAGTTCAGACTGCTTGACAGGAAGCTTGTTTTTATTCTTCTGATGCCAAAATACTACTCTGAACCTCACTTGGAATCGTATTAATATTTTTTAAAAAGTTGACCCTTCACGCGCAATGAAGTATGATGGAATGGAGGTATAGCTCCGTTCAATCTTAACCTCGGAACTAGATGGAGTTGAGTGGTCAGCCTCACGCCCCGGCCGCTCTCCGCTTCGGAAGGATCCCCCAGTATGCGTTTAATACGAAGTTGGATGGATCCCAGTGCTGGTTTGGACATTTTGGAGTAGCGAAAATCACTTACTCCTGCAGGGATTCGAATCCCAGTTCGCCCAGCCCGTAACCTAGCCACTACATCAATAATGATATAATCGCCGCCGCTCTTACTGTCTTCTTCACCACCATCATCATTCCTTTCATTACTGAGTAGTTTGGCCTAACTTCGTCGTGTTTCGAGTATTTGTGGTTCAATTTTAGGCGCTTTCGCAGAATTGCGATAAACGACCATTAGCTTAGTCATATCTGTAAGACTGACCATCCGCATGGAACAACTCTGCTCCCACTGGACGGATTTTCGTGAAATTTGATATTTGAGTATTTTGCGGATAGCTATTGAGAAAATTCGAGTTTAATTAAAACCCGACAAGAACAGTGGGTACTTTACATGAAGACTTTTGTACATTTATGATATGAACTCTCTGAATTCTTCTTAGAAAGAGAAATATTTCGGACGAAATTGGTACAGAAAATCAAAACACATTTAATGTTCTACAACTCCCCCCCTCCCCAAATCGTATCGTTTATACGATAATGTGGAAGAATATGGTAGAGCCGAGCAGGCCGCAAAAGACAATATAATATGGGGCGTCCGCTTTGCGTGCTGGATAACTAAGACTACAGACGCTCATTTAAAATATCTTGTACTTCTTGATTTTCCACGGCAACACTGGTTACGCGAACGCATCTCTGTTTTACGTTATACGCGCATTGCTTGTCTTGTTTACACGTGCTACAAACTGCAGAAGAACAGGCTGTGAGGTTCGCCTGTCTGTGAGTATCAAGATTGCGATCTTCTGGGATGCGACACCGTGTAGTCAGATACGTACCGACGTTTCGTAACGACCTGCCTTTCACTGGAGCAGAAGAGAGAATAGTAGAACTACTCTTCTGCCATGTACTACTGTGCTACTGGCTGGACCGAATTTCCAGCACGCTAATGATATTTTTTTCTCTCTATTCTAATGCTTCTAGACTGGTTTTGGGGCCCATTGATCATCTTATATGTTCCGTTGTGGGTTAATGCCTTCAAGGTGTGACGATGACCGATCTCTCACCACCCCCTTATGCGGGTTAAAAATGTGTGGAGCTTTACCTCCACTTTACTTTATCCATTCATGGCGTGGTGCTTATTTAAGCACATAACCAAGTTGATTTTCACTCTGTTGTAACAAAGAGGCCATATACGTTGCTACCGTACCTCTGTATTTTTCATCTATTTTCCTTTAATGTATAGAATCAGGATAGGGAAATAAGAAGCAAGACCGATACGTTGTATTCAAATGTTGCTGTAATGGGTCTGGACTCTGACCCAGCATCCAGCCCCATCACTTTTTCTCTTTGGACGAGTCGATGTTGACAGAGGGGGCAACTCTTCCGGCCGAGCGACGTGGCAGTGGGTTTATTCATTTCTCTTGTTAAGCTAGCGGTCTTGTTCTTTTTCTGTATGCCCTTAATTATAAATATCTTTATAAACCTTATCTGTTGAATGAGAGTTCGAAGATGTAAGCGTAACCCATGTAACCCTCTGAAGCATGAAATATACGCGGAAGTTCCGTTCTGTCCAACTGCCTGATTGACTAACTAACTATCCAACTGTGATTAATTGACTGACTAACTACACTAACTCCATTTAGCAGCGTCATTCTTTAGAAGCTAGTAAGTAGTTCCTCATCTAGTTCAAAGGAGTTCTCGACATTTTATGGAATTCAGAAGTTCATTACCTTGTTCACAACAGCCACCCACGTCCCTTTTCTGAGCCGGATCATTCCAGTTCACGCCTATGTCATCCTTTTTCTTTAAGATATGCTTCAATGTAGTCCTCCTGTATACTCCCAGAGCTTCCAAGTGGTCCCTTTTCCTCAGGTTTCTCTACCGAAACTCTGTATGTATCTCCCACATAAGCGTCATGTGCACCGCGCGTCTCATTCTCTTGGATTACATGACCCAAAAATAGTTGGTGACTATAAACACCACGAAGCTCCTTATTGTGCACTTTTCTCCAGTGTCCTGTTATTTCCTCCCCCTGACGTCCAAATAGCTTTCTCAGCACCCTATTCTCGAATAGCCATAGCCTGTGTTCTTGTGGGAGATTACATTTCACACCCATACAGAGCTGTAATTCTGTATGTTTTAATTTTTGAATTCGTATATTTAGATAGCAAGTGGCAAGACAGAAGAATGTGGAACAAGTGGCAGCAGCTGTCCGGTATTCCTCAGTTTTAATGTACTTGTAATTTCGTCATGCACGCGATTTTCTTTTGTGGCCGTCGTTTCCAAATTTTTTAATATTGTCACACTTTCAAATCAGTTGTTGCCACTCTTTATGCCGTGATTTTGTTCTGAATTTTCTTCACGAGGCTTGAACACATACTTAGCATTGTTATAACTTACTTCTAGACCAGCGCCCTTCCTAGCGGCTTATAAAGCTTCTTGCGCGTTCTCTCTCTCTCTCTCTCTCTCTCTCTCTCTCTTGATAGTGTGCATGTTTCCATCGAGTAAATCATCGTCTTCAGCATTAAGAGGGAGCTAATGTGTCGCATTCAATTTCAACCTCTCCTGGTTTGCGTCAACCTACGTCATAGCATTCTAAGGCAAAGTTGAAAAACACATGGTGATAAAGCATCTTGTCAGACCATTCTGACATGTTAGCTTATCCAATCTTCACTGCAGGTTTCATCTAAACACACTTTTATTAACCTAACTTGTCTTATGCCTATAACAAACTCACGAACAGTACTGTACAAATTTCCCTTTCCAGCTGAATCATTATCTTCATTGAGGCCTATAAATAGCCGATGTACCGCCCCATTTTATTTCAATTTTATCTTAAGTCATGGCGATTATACAATATACGGTCACTTCTTGACCCGTTACGTCAAAAAGCACGTGATGTTCCCCATTTATTTCTTCTGTATATGGAGGTAACCTTAACAGAAATATGTTGAATACAATTTTGTATGCGGTTGATAATAGTGGTATGCCAGAATAATTACAAATGGTGTGTTTTGTCACCATTCTTACCCATAAGTAGAGTGAGTCCTTCCTCTGTTGAGACATTTTCATCCTAGTTTCAAAGGATATGTACATTTCTGGATTAGAACTACTGTTGTGCCTCTTGCCTAAATCACTACTGTTTTGAATTTGATCAAAACCTGGCGCTGATATCTTTTAAATTTTCAGTTCCCATCTCATTCTAAAAGGCACTAACCTCTGACACTGGTTGCTCAGCTGTTTATATTTCAGTATGCCTAACGTCGTTAATCCCAAGCACTTTCAATAACTGACAAGCATTTCTTCTGCCTGTACAGAATACTGTGGGATTCAGCAGACAGATCACCTTTCCTTTCCTTTTCTAAGTTAGTTCTAGGTTGGTAACCCCTCTGCAAACCGTTTATGCCTGTATACATGTCACTAATATTTTCGTGCTTGCCGTTTGAAGCTCATCGATTTTTACCTGTCGGATGTTCCCTCTGTTCCTGAAATTTTTACACGTTTCACGCTTGTATTGTTTACATTATGCGCATTAATTTGGCTTGGATCCTGCAACCACCGCAGTTTAGCCTGTAAGAATTTTTAACACTTTCCTCAAACCTTAGTTCCTGCTGCTTCCGTTCATACTGACCTAGACTGTCTGCAGCTGAGATTTTCATATTCTGTCTCATATTTTCCAGGGCCCTATTTATGTCACCGCTATCATCTGTGTTCTCCAAAGCTGTAAACTTCAGATTTTAGTCTGGTACTGTATCCCAACTTCCACGTCATTCAGCTTCCCGAGATTGAAAATCTCCGTGTCAAACGTCGATATGATCGTTTAATTGCCGTCAGTCTTTCCGTAACTATTCCATTCACCAGACAGTGATCAGTATCGCAGTGAGCTTCTCTGAAAGATCGTACATCATGTATACTTTATGCCATTTCTTATGTGTCAACATGTGACCAGTGTTTCCATCTGATGTCCAAGTGTATTTATGAATGTTTCGATGTGGGAACGTCGGGCCCTTGAAGCTTAGGTGTTCGGTTGCGGCAAAGTTTGCTACTTAGCACCATCGCCGTTTTCTTGTAAACTCATTTTTACCTGTCGGTTTGAAACTATCTTCTCTCCCTGATGTTGCATTGGCTTCTCATAAAGGAACTTCCTTATAGCAGGTAGGTAATTCACCGAATGTCTAATCTAATTCCTCATAGAAACTGTCCTTTCAGTCATCACTTTATCTTCAGTTGAGGCGTGTACATTCAGAACATCATCATTGACAGACCTCTCAAAACTGTATACATCATCCAAACACTGTGAATTATACCCTGGCAGCTGCTGGTGTGTGCAAAAAATACTGTCCCTAATCGATGATTTTTATGGCCTTTTCCGTAGACACAATTATAATCCTGTGCTGGTCAGTGCCACTCTTTTGCCATCTGACCACCAGTACTCTCCGTAAGACCAACACTTGCTTCTTGCACTTGCTGTCACTGACTCTGGCCTGTGGAGACTCGTCACATTCCAAGTTCCAAATGTCATGTCCATTTTCCGTTAAGCAGTTCGTTCCAAATGATGTTTGTCAGAAGGCCTGTGAAGCATTTCGTAACATGTTGCATTTTTACAGCGCGGAGTTAGTTATTCCCTCGCCCAACCCCTAAGCTGGATTACTCAATGTCTGGGACCCGTCTTCTCCGTCTGCAACCCGAGGACGCTCCGTGCGCTGGTAACAGGGACACCCGCTTACGGCTTCCTATCCAACGCTCCCCGATATCCCATAAGAGCGTCGCTTGTATGAAGGTTCCCGGGTGTCGCCTGCATATCCTTTTAATAAAAGAGTGATACTGACAGAGGAAAATGAAGTGTCCGGAGAAGAACCTGTTCTAATGCGACTTTGTTTACCACATATCTCACATATACTACCTCGGTATCGAACCTTGTCCTCCGGGCTAGAACCCTGCAACTAAGCGCCTGACCCATTGCACGGGCCTCTGAAGCGTAAACTTCAGGAAATAATATTCATTTTTTTCCTCACAGAAAAAGCGCCGACGCTAGTACAAATACGAACTGATTGATGATGTAAAAGGAAATAATCCTTTATTGTAAGAATCGTGCGGAAAACACTGCGGGAAACTTAGAGTTTTTAGTATGAAGGAATGTCGTAATCATTTTGCTTCAGAATGTTCTTGCCGAGAGGTAAATACAGTTATCCAGTCAATTAAACACTATGCGACAAAGACGTATGGGAAGTGGAGGTATAACTCCGTGCACTGGGTGGAGGGGTTTTTTTAAACTCCTCCACCCAATGCACGGAGTTTAGTTTAACGCCTCAGTCGCTTTACTCCTGAGGAAAAATTTCGTATTACCGACTGAGTAGAAGGGCTGGTGGGCTCCAGGGTTCGTCGGGACGGAGTAATGAGAGAAATCTGCCCTGTCGGGGACCGAAACCCTGTTTTACTCCATCCCCATAGCCTAGCCGCTGTAAGGATTGTGCTATATCGGTGTGAAAATGCTGAGAATCATGTGCGCGTGCGTGGTTTAGAAAAGCTGTATACGCTCCGAAAATCAAACATTTCTTATCAGTATTAATTTTTTAGGTTTTCACAGGTAGGAATCCCCAAATTGTAGTCATGTAGGCTGTGACGCCGTGTAATCATACTGCCGGATACCGACACTGCGGAGGAACCGTACTGCCTGTGTTGTCCGGGTCCTGAAAGGTCGAGGGTACCTGCTCCAACGGAACGCCTATGATTAGCTACAAGTATCACAACCCTGACGACCCCAGTCAGTAACAGTTATGCATGGGGAAGTTGAGAAATGTGGGCCCTTTGAACCATCAGTTAGGCTAGTTGGAAGATTAAGCGTAGGTGATAAGGTAACATTAATATGAGTCTCAAAGGTACTGGTGCCAAGCAGGCTGGCTCAAGCGGAAATGCTTTCGACTTGAGCAGGGGAAGTGCCCGTGTGCAATTTCTGCTGGGACGCTGAGGACCATTTCTCTAAACACCCGGTCATTCAGTAATGGTAGAGTTTGCTAATGAATGCTTCTTAATGAAGCCCATGGACCATAAAGGAATAAGTGAATTGATGAATTTGCCCGTGTCGTTAATCGGACATGATGTTATGAAGACGTAAGGGAAAATGAAAGCGTCACGTATTAACCTAGCCATGGTATAGTGAGATCAGTTTCAGGCACCGACTTCTTAACCCCTGGGGCGTGGGGGATAGTTCTGATTTCCAATAGATAAGAGGGTTGGTGAGCCGCAAAACCGGTTTGTACGGACTGATGGTTAGAAACTGGTTTTATGTTCAGTTTTACCCTAAGTGTCTTGTCTTGTTTCTTGTGGGTATATTTATGATACGCTGAGCCAGGAATTTCGTCTCCACAGAAGTGATTCATGGTTTGAGTTTAAAGTCCATCATCATTGTTTCATAACTAAAGTGCGGAGATGGCTCATTGAGTATAGTCACTACGTTACGGGGTGAGCGACCGCGGATTCTGTTTTCGATGCTCCTTTAAGAAAGTACTTGCTTTCGTCTGGAAAGCATCCAGACTAGTTTCTGTTCAGTGCGTTCGGGCGTACGTAAAGTATCCTGGGCGTGAAGCCGTCCACTCCCATCTAGTGGCGAGGCATGCAGTATAACTTTTGTTGGGGCGATCCCGTTGGCCGTTCAAACTAAGGTTTATGTCTGCGGCCGCTCGATTGCTGGGATTGCGAGGTCGAATCCCGCCGAGGACATGGGTGTTCTTGTTGTGTGTTATGTAGGTAGAGGCCTGTGCGACTTGTTCAGATGATCCGTACCTTCTCCCTTTCATATGTGGCATAGTGCTTAATCATGTGGATGACCTGACCCTTACCTACGTCTTGACCACTGCTGAGAGCTTGTTTTCATTTTACGGCCTTCTTTTGGGTTTCTGCGCCGTGTGGTATGTGTATTCCGACGTTTCGGAAAAACCGGATGACTTCCGTGGTTTAAATTAATGCTTATTGTACACCATATAAGAGTGACTTCAGGCTTCAGCCGCGAAGTAGATGAGAACTGCGCTTTGTGGTATATTACGCAGCGTATAGTTGTAATTCCTTGCCGACGTTTCGGGACAACCTATCGTTCCCATCATCAAGGGTCAAGAATCTTGCTGTCCATCTGCAGGGGTCAAGAGTCTTGCTTGATCCTGAAGATGGGACCTATAGCTTGTCCCGAGGCGTCTGTAAGGGATTACCGCTATACTCTGCGTCATATCACAGAAGAGCGCAGTTCTCATCTAGTTGTAGTACGTGGCCGCGCGGTGTAAGGCATGGGTCTGCAGCCGCTCGATTATTGGCATCGCGGGTTTGAATTTCGCTGAGGGCATGGAAGTTGGCCTGTTGTGTTGTGTTGTGTTGGTAGCGGTCTGTGCGACGAGCTGATCACTCGTTCATAACAGTCCCACCGGATATGTGTGTCTGTGTGACCCATAAACCTCAACACTAAGGGGCCCTATGCCCGATTTAGGGTTTAGGGCCACAGCAGATGTAATGTTCGAAATTTTGTTGTCGAAATATTTAGTGCACACTTGTGTTTGTATTAAATATGATATTCTGTTTGGTTTTTTATGTTCGTCCGCACAAATTCAGTCTCCTGACGCTCTTGGAGGGTAGGCTGTGCAGAAGTAGGGGAAGCTGGGTGATGGCGTTTCATGTAAGTTACTTGAATAGAAAGTAGATTCGTTAACTTCTTTCGGAGGGAGCTATCTCCGGCCTGCATTTATTACTGTCTACAATTATTAGGGTTTCAGTAGGGTGAGGACGGAGTTCTGTCTGTGTTTAGCTTTTTACCGATGCCTAATTGTGGTTGTACTGCCCTTGCTTGTGTGATTTGAACGGTTTGTCCGCATTACAACAGTGATCAATGTCTCGTTTCATAAAAGATCGAATTCGTAACACGATTCCCGTCTTCTTGACTCAGACGACGTATAATCTGGTAGAAGGACCATATTGTTTCTCTCTTCAGTGCATTCTTCCAGCCTGAAGGGGGAGACAGCACGTACCTTCGAAACGTCGGTAAATTTCTGGCGTATTTTGCGATATCATGCTATTCATGATTCTGCCTCACAAGTTACGCATTCGGCATGTTGTTATTAATGTAGGAATGAAAAACTATGGCTTTCGGGTGGGCGGATATTCACAGCAGGCTCAAAGGTTGAAATATGAACACCAACGAGCATACCTAGAGGTGGCCTTGAAAACTATTTAGAAAGGGAAGTGGACTCTAGGAATTGGATGTAGGGAACACGTGTAGATTACTGTAAGAAATGCAGAATACTTTAACTAGTACAAATGTGACTTGTTCTGAAATATGGCAACTAGTGGTAAAGTAGTCTGGTTTGTTTTGTAGAGTATCAAACGTAAATGTAACGCTGGTCAATCTGAACTGTAAGATTGCTCCTGCACTTCAGAGAAGGTACGTCATAAATGCAGTTATCACTCTATTCTGAAGGTTATCCAGATAGGTTAAATATTTAACACGTGTTCTGGCTGTGGTGCTGGTGGCATTGTAACAAAAATAAACATCCAGAACAGGGCGTGTGCGTGATATCAAAGACCGTGTTTTGCAAGCACGAGTACTGTGTTGGGTTGTCCTTTTATTCGTTTGTGCTATCGGATACAAAGTTCGTAGTTAACAGTTCCGCTTATAGATGCAGTACGTTTATGTAGGCCTAATTTGTATGTGTGTGTGTGTGTGTGTGTGTGTGTGCGTGTGTCTGTTTTGAGAATGCCGGTCCCAGTGGCCGCGCGGTCTAAGGCGTAGGTCTGAGGCCGCTCGCTTGCTGAGGTTGTGAATTCGAATCACGCCGGGGGCAATGGGTGTTTGTCGGCCGTGAGTGTTGTATGTGTTGTCAGGTAGAGGTCTCTGCGACGACCTTATCACTCGTGCATAGGCCTGCGGACTGTGGTGCGTCGTTGTGTGTGTGGTCTAGATGTTACTGTAGAAGCCCGAAGATTGGTAAAACCTAGGTTTTACAAGTAAATCCTAGCACTTACCATAGTGAGGTGGTAAAAGTCCGAAAAATGCTTGGAAACGCTTCCATTTCGGGCTTTTACCAAACCATGTCGGTGAATGCTGGCATTTGCAGACACCTGTTGGTAAAAGTCCCTTTTGTTTGGCTGTCATTATGCTTTGTAAGTGTGTGTGTTTTAACTCTTAATTATTCATTGAACATGTAAGTTTGAAATGTTTTGGCGGTCTTTTATGTTGCATAATTGTATGAAACACAAACACAGACCACGAACCTACGTAGCAATGGAAGTGGAGACCGAAGTTCAAAATCAAAAAATAGACCCAGAAGCAATCTCTAAAACCCCTGACGAGACAACTGCGACTATCAGCAGAGGTCAAAAAGTGAAAGTGTTTGGAGAGGCTGCCAGGGAAGGACTTGAGGAGCAGACAAAGAAAATGAAAGCAACTTCCTCTAAAAGTTCCCAAAACCTACTCTCGGACAAAATGTTAGAATAAAAATACCAGATATTGACAGAGCGAAGATGGATCCAAGATCAATAATAGCCGTTATCACAGACACTGAAGACGAAGAATTTTATGAACTTGCTATTAAGCTGGATAAACTAAAAGCGTTGTACACAAGAAACCAATTTACCTCATGCAAAGAAATTTTTTTAAGCATCGAAGAAGTTGGTACGGAGGAAATAAGTGTATGTGAAGTGGTAAATAAGGTTTCTTTAGTTGGTGGACAAGGGTTCAGAAAATGCAACTGTTCAAAGAAGTGTACCACGAAGATATGTTTGTGCAAATCAGCCAATCTACTTTGTAACTCAAAATATTATAACAGTCAACCTTGCTGTAACAAGTGAGTTTAATTATGATTTGATAATGTTCAAGGAAATTCTGATTAATAATTTCCATTTATTTCATGAATATTTTCTTTTAATACATTACTTAAATGCAGTAAAATATAAAGCAGTTAAGTTTAATGTTATTCTAGGCTTTGTTTAAATTTAAATATACAAAGGCAAATTATTGTAACGGACTAGTTTCATGGTGAAAAATATAGAGTTTAATCTGATAATAGAATGCTGTTTTAATTTCCTATTCCATTCACATAGTCTTCAAATAAACAAAAATAATTAAAAGTTCGGTTGAGTATACCACATACCGCGTAAGGTATTGTGATGCACTGACCACGCATCTCCCGAACCGACGCCCTATGGCGGGACGCGGACTGGTCGACCCAGGTATCGCTTGCGACTGTTGTGCCGAAAATAAGCTAAGCTAATTTAAGTATGGACCCGGTACAATAAATATATAAAAACTGAGTTCCATAGAATTATGCAACATAAATTACCGCCAAAATATTTTAAACTTACATGTTCAATGAATAATTAAAAGTTAAAACACACACACACACACACACTCTCTCTCTCTCTTACAAAGCATAATCACAGCCAAACAAAACGGGCTTTTACCAATACGTATCGGCAAATGCCAGCATTTACCGACATGGTTTGGTAAAAGCCCGGAATGGAAGCGTTTCCAAGCATTTTTCGGACTTTTACCACCTCACTATGGTAAAAGCTAGGATTTACTGGTAAAACCTAGGTTGTACCAATCTTAGGGCTTCTACAGTAACATAGAAACCTCATGCAGGAGGAGGCCATGACCCGCGCTGGGCCGCAGCGCCAGAGGAGAGGGAGAGTGAGTGTGTGTTGAGAATTGTCAAGTATTCGGTAGATTTTGAAGTGCAGCTGCATTTTCAACTATAAAATCCCCCCCCCCCCCCCCCCCCCCCCCCCCCCCACAAAAACAACCTCCCTTCCCCTTTTTCTTTTCCTTAACATCTTCCACTTCAAAAAACAATAGATGATAGTTCTTTTATCA
>Ga0136643_10005794_pt1 | contig 17538 bp, 13 predicted proteins | sample TergutLab28metaG_FD_96883 | JGI IMG/M metagenome (GOLD analysis project Ga0136643, IMG submission 96883) | Labiotermes labralis P1 segment gut microbial communities from Petit-Saut dam, French Guiana - Lab288 P1 (version 3) (version 3) | ecosystem: Host-associated > Arthropoda: Insects >... | reverse complement strand
GTGTTCCTATACCTTTTCTCAATTATTCTAAATAACTCCCCACCCTCTTGCCCCTTCAACCACCCAAACCTTTTTACAACCCCGTCCGCAGTGGCCCCGCCCCCCCCCCCCCCACGAACAAGAACGGGTCAGCAACGGGAAAAGCAAATCAACTAAGACAGCGTAGTAAGCAAGATGGCCGCTGGCCGCACGATCACTACCCAATCACACCCGATACTACTGAGTTAGACAAAAACATACGCAACATAGTGGGGCCCCGGTAATTTGTACCGGCTTCCCCTACCCCGGAGGCACGCGGTGGCCAACTTGGTTGAAGCATTGCGCTACAAGCCGGAAGGTCGCGGGTTCGATTCCCGATGGTGTCATTGTAATTTTTTATTCACAGTCCTTCTGGCCTCACTATGGCCCTGAGGTCGATTCAGCTTCTAACAGAAATAAGTAACAGGAATATTTCGTGTGGATAAAGGCGGCCGGTGCGTAAAGCTGGCAACCTTACCGCCTTCATGTGCTAAGTGTCTTGAAATTTGGGAGCTTCAACCTCCTTTAACCCTCAAGGCCTGTCCAGATCTGTACAGGGATTGCCTTACCTCCCCTTTTCGACGGCACTGCAGCAGGAATTCCTATTAATATTCAGTCTAACTCACTTCAAATATTTTTCCGAGAAATGGAATGCTCACAATATCCGCGGTGCAATTCTCAGATAGGAAGCTTCCCCCAGCCACACAAATTAACTGACGTGTCATCACAACGTCAAAAGCAGCTCACTGTTTGCACTGCGGTATCGTAATTTGAGGACTTCAACTCCGCACTGGCTGGAGGCCGAACCATCAAAACTAAGAAAGTGGAACGGTGGCGTAGATGGGGCCCCTTGCAGACCCCGCCGACGGGAGAGGCGGCGTGACTCTGGGCGGGTGGCAAACGTACAGAACACTAAAATTTGTTGTAGATGCTCTGGGACTGGGTTGAGTTCATTCGACAGCAAGCAGGATTGCGGATCTCTCTTGTCAGATCCGGAAGTTAGATGGGGTGGAGTGGATTGGGGGACAGGCAATGGCTGTCCGTGAATGGTTCTGAATGCCAGTGTCCGATTTATACCGGGACGGAATTCCTGAGGTGTGCCAAGATGTGACAAATGCATCAATCGGTGTGTTCGGGGATTGCGTTTAACAATAATACTACTACCGTGGAATTAGTGGGCTAACGTCACGACGTCTCATACAGTTTTCCAGGCCTGGGCAACTTCTTACTCTGTCTCATTCATACAATCAACAAGTCTCTAAGTAGTGGCACTGTAATGTCTGCATCTGCAATTGTCATAAGTGTTAGTAACTATATCACCATTATATTATAATTTATTTAAGAACTGACATCTGTATTTTTACCTGATATTTGTGCAACTACCTTGACAATTTCCACTTCCTTGGTAATTTACCTGTATATGGATATACAGAAAATAAAGTGAATGAATGAATAAATGATATCAACCTACATGCTGCTTATATGTAATTGTATTTTATTTTGTAATGGAATCTCTTACTTCGTAATTATAGCTCTTTTTGTAATGTTATTTCTTACTCTGTAATTGTAATTCTTATTTTATACTTATATGTCTTACTTTGTGATTGTATTTCTTACTTATACTTATATATCTTATTTTGTAATTGTACTTCTTATTTTCTAATTTTATTTCCTATTCTGTAACTGTAACTATGTAATACTTTACAAGTTCAATATCCAGCCTTCTATGGATCTGACGAACGCACAATAAATACAATACAATACAAAACATGGACGCCAAAGACGCCATAAAAAATCGCACAGAAGCCTACACCGCATCAGAAGCTAAAACTGATCAGACGCGCAACCTGTGTGGCAACGTCGTTTTGCAGACGTCATGGTCTCCTCGTGTGTTAAGCAGCAGAGTAATTCTGGGGAGTGGGGCCTTATCAAGAGAAAAATGCTTCTTACGAGACGGGAAAATGCTGTGTATGATTCGATGTTGTCAGCTGTGCACTGTGGCTTGTCGCACGGACGGTTGTACAGTTTACCGTGAGAACTACAAAAGGGAAATGGGGGAGGGGCGTAAGAGACTAGGCGAGGCTCCTTTTGGGTACAAATAAATCCAATAATTTCAAATCTTATCACTAAACAAACTTTCACGCGCCCATCTTAAAGCAAACCGAGTATCGCTAGACCAAGCCTCAGTACCACCGCGTGGGACCACGAAAACAGAAGGGCTAGTCGCGTCCCTAGCGCCCCACCCCCCCCCCCTTCCAAATGGTAAGGGATACACCGCATCTATAGCCTTGCTGCATTTGCGTACCAAAACTGGGTCTCGCACGTAACGACACTGAAGCTAATGTTTCTGGTTGTAAATCCTACTTACACAGTGACTTCCAATTTTAACATAAAAGCTGCATTTCTGTAATTAAATCCATCGAGGTACAAATATACTAGTATTAATTGTGCCCCCCCCCCCCGCTGTTATTCCGTCTCCAATGCCTTCAAGCTGAAATACTGGTTGGCACTTAAACACGTTGTGCTGAAATAAACTTTCCAAATATTTACTGAACAATGATTCGTGTTTTGATAACATGTCTGTATTACAGTCTATAACCGTATTTGCTCAACATGTGTCTTCTATTTTTGACGAATTGCTGCACACAGTGGCGTACCGAGGGGGGGTTGGGGTGTTCAAACCCCCCCGAAATTCTGAAGGCCCTCCAAAATCATGCCAAACTCACCCCGACTGTGAAAACTGTTAAAAATTGCCGAATTTAGGGCGCCAACACACCAAGATGTTCGGAAAAAAGGCAGTAAAATTCTAAAAAAACCTAGGTTCGCAATTGTTTTACATTAGCAATGACAAATAAATTGGTTGTCATCATTAACAGTCTTAAAGTACCAAAAATTACGAAAATTTTACTATATGAAATGACATTTCTTGTACCACATTATAGCTGCCTCCAGAACCCCTGACCAGGGGGGCTACCGCCCCCAGATCCCCGTTCTCTGTCCTCAACTGAATTTGTTAAACCCCCCCTCCCGAACAAAATTCCTGGATACGCCACTGGCTGCACATTACACTGATTTCACTACAATTAGTGTGTGATTCCTGATGTTGGTCGGAAAATTGCCGAAACATGTCGCGACAATAGACAGGTGCGCTATTAGCATCAGTACATCTGTACTTGGATGGTTGTTATTGACAGAACTGTAACTGAGTTACACGTATGCCGCTAACAAACTTCACTGGTGCAGCCGAATCACCACAAATCATTCGAACGGTTTGCATTTGGGTCTACTTACAAAATCTTCCCGCCTCTCCTTCACATTTGCAGACTAGGAAACATGTCACCAGTTCCAGCGAGATGTACTATGCGCGCTGTTTTCTCACAGTCGTACTGCTGAGCTGCTACTATGCACCGCTGGGTTACTTCCCACGCTTTGAAGGCTCAATGTGTCACCTTCTTCATGGTCACGCAGTAATAACCTCTCCTTTTAACTGTTACACATTTTAACCTGAACTTCCAAAATGTACGGCGCCAAAACACATGCGACGCCTCATCAATGGCGCAAATTCCAGCAACATGTCATTTCCCAACAATATTATTTCCCTGGATCACTGAGTTGTATCACTTCCCCTAGGATACGGTAAGATTTCTGCAACCCGCGTCACGAAATCAGAAACATCTGTTTTCGGAATCTCGGCAATGCTGAAGTGTCTCGTAGTTATACGCATACGTGGAAGCCTCTACAGCACCGCAGTCAGATGTTTCATGAGTGGGCATTGACCTGGTCACCCCTAGAGGCTGATTACGTCACGATACGTAATTATATCTGAGGGCCCAATCTGTTAACATGCGGCATTTAGACAACAAGAAATTGCAACACAAACCGTCATTAGCGGCAATGTTAATAAATCAGTGGTTCTTCACAAACACGAAAAGTCTGCTTAAACTCATAAAAATGTGCATTACAGAGGGTGATGGCCCTCCTGACTACACCAGCCCGCCCGAGGGCACACGGACAGCTCGTTTGGAGTCCAGACCACGTTAACTCGCCTCCCAACAGTTTGAAGGCCGGTTAGGCGCGACCTCCCCTATCCAATAAATTCCACGAAACACTATACCTACATACCTCAAATTCCATCAAATCAGTCAACCCAGCTAGAAGGCAGCTCTCTCCAGATTCGTGTTACACATAAACCACGCTTCAAACACACAAACAGTATACTTCAACACAAACATAAAGCACACTCTCACTCCTACAACATGCTAGACGGCGTCAAACTGTCAACATTCACTATAGCAGGGCAGGTGCCGACATACAAAGATTCTTTCTCTGGAGTCTCGTGCACAGATTAACTCCAGGCGGGCATTTCCGTGGAAACGCACGTCGACTGTATTGCTATCTATGTCAGTAACATTCGTACCCGTCGACGGTTTGTGGATTCAGTTTTCCACCTGGTGGCAATTTATAGAACTATGTAGCATGACTACAGTAACGCTGCCTTCAGGTGCAAGATGATGTGTGTCCTGTACAATACCCCGACTTATACCCACCCGCGCGTCGCGAACGTAAACAATATCGTACAGGAACTTAAAAAATTCTAGTTTTCCACATTATGGGACCGTATCCGATTTGTATGTACCGAGATTTATGTCTGGCCATACTGCATCCATCTGAAAACTCCTGTGAAGATAAAACCAGAATGTTGCTCCAGAACATTCAAAACCTTGTACCAGATTATACGGTGTCCTAACCTATACCGTATTATAAACTCTTACCACTGTGAGGACTTCAAATCCCTATACCAGAAAAACTTAAGTGTCGATGAAGATGTCTCATTGAGAAACTGAATTAAAGGAAGTGCAGTATGTTTGTAACAGACATGGTACTGTACACCAATTGTGTACACTCTTACATAGTTTGTCTCTCAAAGAAACTGAGGAAACGAGATTCCAAATACTGGTTACAAACATTATCTCTACAATTACACATGTTAGGGTCAGGACCACTTATTATAAATTTCAATGCTACTAAAATGATAACACAAGTATAATCACATGCATGCATGCAAGCACTTTTAAGTGTGATGAACTTAAAAATTCTTCTAAAATTGAACTGACAGCAAAATGGTGCATTTTAAAACCCAGAATAAAAGGGCATAAGAAAAGTTTAAGAAAGCAAGGCAACAAACACTGATACCAAGAACTTAAATCAGATTTTGATGTATTCATGGCACTTGACTAGCAGAAGGTACCCATCAGAGCCCAATTTACACTGAAGTGTCTGCCCCACCATGGCACCAAGGCTTGTATCTCTACAGAATAAACTGGTGTGAAGAAACTGCAGTCAGCCTGCTTCATGTTTGCACCTGTCTTCTTAAGGAGTTCATAGTGATGGAAGTCACTGGTTGTGAGATCACAACTGTAAGGAGGGCGGTGCATAACCTCCCAGGTCTTGTGCCGTAACCAATCACAATCTGACTCATGGTATGGGGCCCAGAGATTTCCATCTATTTGCCTCCCTTAAGCAGCACATGGCTGGCAACATTTTCCAGCAGATGCCAATGCCACCACTTGGCTACGAACAACTGACACCAATTTCTCCTACATGAAATACAAGCCTTCATTCTACAGTGGAACAAATCCTAAGACATCAATAGTGAGTGCACACAGGACTGATCTGTACATCCCAGTTAAAATAAATTTCTTGGTGTCAGAATGTTTCTTATCTCTTTTTTTTTTTAACTCCTTTGTCTGTCACAGTAAGTTCCTTTATTGTGTTGGTGTGACCAGAAGCAATTATTGTTTGCAGAAGAAGAAAAAAGGTGATGCTAGTAATGATGACATTACTGATAAACACAAAGCATTGGTACAGTCAGTAACAATCAGATCCAAATTCTGACATATGTAACTCCACCATACCTCAGAGACTATTCAACATCGTTACAAGTGTTTGTATTTTACAGTTGTTGTTTCAAAGAACTGTTATAAACTGCACAAATTTTGTGCAGATGACACACATTAAACATATTGCCAGAGTGGACAAAGTATGTTCTTTAGTTACAGTTGGCTTAGGAAAGGAAGATGGGTGGTGCAGTTTAAGGTGACCCACCACACCACTTTTCCCACTATCAACACTGAACACCTCCTCTGCATCAACACCAACAGCAAGTTGAGAATGAAAACAGAGAGACTGCAGAGGAAACAAAAGCCAGTTCACAAGTGACAGCTTGGGGGACTGCAGGAACGCATACAGAGAGAAAGTATTTTGTAGGTAATCAGGGCTGAACAAGAGTTCATTGTTTCTCTGACTCAGCTTTAGTGTTTAGATTAGATACAGCAAAGTTTCAATGTTCAACATTAACTAGAACTGATGTTCATGAACACTGTGGTCATGAACACCAGAATCCTCTTTGGATCAAAGAAGGTATGAAATATTACTAATAAAAATACAACATAACCTCAAAACACACAAATATGAGTAAAGATTATTTTTAACAAAATAAAAACATTTTTGGAAGCGTAAAATACATTAAATGATTGAAGGAGAGTCTAATTCTGTGAAGTACAGAGAGACTCAACCTCACGTATTAAGAGAAAACTTGGCTGATCTGAGTGTGATCTTCACAATATCAGGAGGATGGGAAACCTGACTGTCTAACCATATGGTCCCATCCCAGTTTGTCAACACCCCCACCCCCACCCACCCCCACCCCCCCAAAAAATAAAATAAAATAATATATATATATATATACATAAATTAAAAAATAAAATGGATGACCTTTTAAGGTCAAAATCTTGCACAGTAAGGGTCATAAACTATTTAGACTCTACTGCAAATACCATTGTCAATATGTAAATCCCTGTCCCTCAGTAAAATACAATTACAAATTGCTCATTTCACCTAATTACAGCAGTGTTGCTGCAGAGCTAATCACAATCAATGCAGTCACTTGAGAGCAGAAGCTGACAGCCACCACCTCTCTACTACTCATTTATTTCATGAAAACAATTGGTTACATCGTGACTGACAAGTGCCTACTGCTTTGGGTCAAACTTGTCCATCATTTGATGATCATGAAGTCTGTTTGTAATGAACATCATCAAATACTGGATCTGCATCATCAGCTCCACCTTCTGTAGCTGCACATCCTGGGGGCCCACAGGGCTGTCAACAAAGTATGACATAACCTTATCAGTACAATCCACAACACAATGGTATTCGCTGTATCTTGAAGTACTCAGAAATGCAGAGATGTAGAAAGCAATTTTTGATTATGAAGTGGCTTCATATTAATAAACAGGATAAACCAGGATAGCTCGGTCAGAACAGCTACTAGGCCATGAATGGATTATATGGGTTGCAATTTGTGACAAGAGAAAGGGATTTTTCTTTCACCCAAATGTCAAGACTGGCTCTGGATAGAAGTAGTTCTTTTGCCAGAGAAAGCACAGCTGGGGCATGAAGCTAACCACTCATCCCAACTGCTGTTGAGGTAAAGAATAAGTGGAGCTATACCTCTGCTCCCATATAAATATTAAAGCTACAGAATTTAGAACTTTAGCAAATTCAGGTAAGGTTTAGATGGAAAAGTCAAGTCAGAAATCTAGCATTAGGAATACAGGAAAAGAGAGTAAAATTACTGTAAAAGAGTAATTAGTTTACATAGTGTAGAGTACAGGATATAGTTTATGTGGGCCATATTCTGAAAACCCGCTGTTAGTGGACACAACATTCTGTACAACTTGACATAACTAATAAATAATAATTAATTCATTAACAAGACTGACTCGAGCAAGATCTGAGGTTCTCACAGTTGGGTTGACAAAGATTCAAGTCACCTAGGATGTGATTGTGTGTCTATGGATAAGAAGTTCCCATTATTTTGAAGGACCATATCACTGTCTTCAGTGACAATCATGCACTGATTACCCTTGAACATGAAACTGACATGATGGTAAGAATCCAACCCTGCAGCACAGCCCTGATGACTGAAGTCCTAAGCATACCTCCTGCAGTCTCGGTGTTTGTGAAAATCACTGTTCTGGATTCTGACCTCTTAACGATCCCCTATTTTCATAGCAGTGAATCAGAATATGACCACATGGTTGGCATGTCAGTTTTCTATTACTCTTCTGCCACTGCACAGATTATTCTCAGCTCAGTCAAGCTCTGTCTGTCAGTAAGTGAGGCTGATTTCATGGTCTATGGAATGTGACCCTCTCCTTCAGTTACTTAATGTATTTTATTCTTTTAGGAAGAGCTTTCATTTTACTAAAATCACATGTCCATGCTTTTCACACTTTCTGAGGTTATTTTCCATTGTACTGCTGATGTTTCATAAGTTCTTGTAACCAAATCACTGTGTCATATTGAAAAAGATTTCCATTGTTTTGGTGGCTTCATCCCAATTAATCACAGACACTCAGATTTTACTGTACTCCCATCCTCGCCTCCAGCTACCACTGAGTTCTACAATGTGTTAAGCTCTACATTCATTCCTCATATGCCACCAAATGACATGGCATGTGCCACAAGCACAAGTGTATACCAACCAAGCTATTCAGTTTCAAATGATAATGCACAATACAGTTGAAACTATGCTGAGGAAGAAGTGTTTCTGTGAGTTTGGCTCAAGTGATTCTTGGGGCATTAGTATACGAAACATGTCGATGGCATTTGACAGCTGCCAGGGCCACCACCAGACAGGTTGCACAATTGCATATTTCACATTTACATTGCTTTTCCAAATTACAAATTAACAAAAAAATTAATATAAAATATGTTAAAATATGTAATGCTTACTGTTACCAGTATGGTGTTATACCTTTACTGTACATATGCATTGTGAATAATGCACCACAGTGGTGCCTGGTTTGCAAGTTACAAAACCACTGTGCAGTGGTACCAGCAATGGAAGACTGAAATGTGGAGAATGGAGCACATATGTACATAACCTGGCACTAAAATACATAGAGTAATTCCAACATCAAGAGCACTTAGCCAGACCAGTTTCGAGTCAGATTGTACCAGCACAGCACCCAACTATGAACACAGCCTTCAGTAAATCATAAAACTATGGCAACTATCCTCAAAAGACAACATGGTTCAGAACACCCTGGCTGTCTGTCTACTTTGAAAGAGCAATAAATGTATAGGGCAGACACACTTTTATCTACAGTCAAATTCTGAATTCTCAATAGCTCTTAAATCCAGGATTCTGGTCTTCTGTGATGTGAAACTGTATTGCATGATGAGTGGTTCCTGACAGATCAAAGACATGTACCACCTTGAGCTTCGAAAAGTTCAGTGGGCCATTGGTCATGGATCATTCCACCGAACTGCTGAGGAAGAGGGCAACATATTCCTTTGAAACATCAGAACCCACAGCGTCACATTTAGATGAATGGAATCCTCTCCTATACAGAACTTACCCAAGATTCTTGCTCTGGGAAGTACTCCCACTCTCTTGTAGGGTCACTGACTGTGTGTCACTCATAAACTTATTGACTAATTCCGACATTTCCATTTGGAAGCTGCTAGCTGTAACACACAATCATGACAACACAAGTGTAGTGATAAAGTGGTGTTACATGCACTATATAACTTATGGCATGCGTGCCCAAAAATGGCATGAGGAAAAATTTCTTTGGCACGCAATATTCACTGCTGTCTCCATTTATTTTTTACCATTCTTGCTCAACCAGCGTTTCTGTATTGTGAAAAACATGCATATGTAAATATATAGAGACTGCACAGAGACTGTATATGAATTACTGTTGCTACCAAATGATAATGCAAGTGAAATATTTTTAACCGAATCAGGAGAGGTGCAAAGTGCTGATTGGATATTTATCACTGGGGTGGTGGCCTGGTGGAGACTGGGCGAATATTTGACACTGGACATTCCTCAAGGAGGCCTTTATAAGAAATATAATAATTATACTAAGCATTAATTAAACAATATAATTGTAATATGCATTAATGATAACATAATAATTAATTATAATTACAGCAGACTCCAAGACCTTATTTTGCTCTTTCAAATTTCCATGCACTAACAAAAGAATTTCTTTAAAATTTATAGACAATTTGGGCATGCACCCTCTAAATGTTTCGCCAGTCCTGCACTATATGATCAGTTCTGCGTGAATTTAATATTATGGTTGGGTCAGCTGATTTACAAAGTACGAGACATACAACTGAAGTCAGTTGCAGCATGTATTAGGATAAACATACTGTAACTTTTAGACAGGAGTCCCACTGATGCACAGGTCAGCATAGTCTGTCCACAAACAGTCCCACTGATGAACAGATCAGTGTACCCTGCACACAAACAGTCCCACTGATGCACAGGTCAGCATTTCCTGTCCACAAACAGTCCCACTGATGCACAGGTCAGCTTATCCTGTCCATAAACAGTCCCATTGATGTACATGTCAGAATATTCTGTCCACAAACAGTCCCACCAATGAACAGATCAACGTACCCTGCCCACAAACAGTCCCGCTGATACACAGGTCATCGTATCCTGTCCACAAACAATTCCCTGGGCTGTTACTTAGACCACTGTACCTCACACCATTTTCAGAAATTAATGGATGGTCTTTGAGACCTTTAAAGGTTCCATCATGTGACAGTTGCATGGTGCTAAGTCCAGGCTGTCTGAATGCCTTCCGTCACACCAAAGTATTCAGTTTCTCCTGAACTCTGTCAGGTACATGGGAACAAGCATTGTTATGTAGAAGGATGATGCTGTCAATGAATTTACCATGGTGTTTGTTCTTGATCTTATTACACATTTTCTAAAGTGTATGACAGTAATGGTTTGCACTGATGTATCGTCACGTGGCACAACATCCAGAAGCAGGAAGCCTTCAGTGAGAAGAGAAGAAAAATGAATACAGGGTTTTGGTGGAGAAAACTGAAGAACAGAGACAACTTGGAAGACCTAGGCATAGATGGGAGGACAATATTAATAAGGATTTTAATGAAATATGATGGAAGTGTGTGGACTGGATTCATTTGGTTGAAGAAAGATTTATTGGACTGTTGTGAACATGGTAATGAACCCTGGAGTTTCATATATTGCAAGGATTGTCTCAACTACCTGAGAAATATTAGCTTTGCAAGCATGCCTGTGCTTTGTGCAGTTAATTGGTTGCTCTGCTTATGTGTTTGGTATGATTCTCACAAACAGGCATTGATTTCTTCTCTTAACAGCATTAACACATTGGTAGGATCATTAAATGCTTTTTGAAAGCGCAACTTTACTGTCAGGCGACTTGTGTACATCACTGAACTCAAAAGGTATGCTGGCAGCAAACTAACTCACTGTGGGGCCAACCATGTCAGACAGGTTTCAAGGAAGTTGCAAGACAAACAAAAGTACTCTGGTCTTCAAAGTTGTGGGTTGGGACATGGGGTTGAATAACCCACTCCTGCAAGAAAAAAAACTCACACTGCAAATCCTCAAACTGTGTTACCTGCATGGAAACCAACTTAGGCAACCTACCAGACACACAGATATAACAAAATGTACAAATTCTGGAGATCAAGGGCTGGGGGGTGGAACTGCTAGATGTGAACCAATGGAGGAAGTGCTGAGACAGTCAATCCCTCAGTTGGCTGTAGCTGCAGAGCAGGACAAGGACTTTGACTTTCAGTTGTTATTTAGCTGCACTTCACAATTTAAAGGGGCAATGCTGACTCACCAACTCAACTTCTTGTGTGCTAGAGCCACTCACCCCGATCTGTTATTGCTATCCCTGCAGCGCTCTCTCCACAATCACTGAAGTCTGACACTTCACCAGCATCACCACAAGCTACAAAGCTGGAAATGGACACAAGGGATTTTCAGACTAGTCGTAAGTTCCATATACTGTGTTGTGTTACCAACTGTTATTTGGACTCACAGCTCTGTGAAATAGACTGCACATTTTTTGTACAATGCTAATACTTGACCCTTCTATATATATTACAATGTTGTTTTGAAGAAACCACTTACAGCATTGCAATATATAGTTAATACCACAATTGTGTACCTAGCCTGAAGATGGCTTAAAAAGTCAAAACATGTTGCTGATGATAAATTATTAATAAAGTTGTTTCTAGACTTGTTTTTTTTAAATCTTATTAATAGCATATTCAAATACAACGTGGATGCCTTGCTGAAAAATTGTAAATGCCTGTTGCATTAGTACTTTCAGAAGCAGAATTATGGGAACTCACAAACAAGTCAGTATGAATATCATATTGCACTCACACTGAAGCAATAGTCCTGTTGGTACAGTCATTTGTTGTGCAATATCAAGTAATGTAAAATAACCTAAACTATTGGATGGATTGCAAGTTCACAAAACTATTTAGTAAATGGTAATTATACACTTTTAACATTGTGATTCCATGTAACAAATTCGCCTAATGTAGTGGAACTTATGTTAACAGTCTAGCAGTGGCAATGTAATGGAAGCATTCATTCCACATGCACCTTAACAGAACTCAAACATGGTTTGTTATTATTTTAATGCAACATAGTGGGTATGCGTTTTAAATAAGGCCAAGTAAACTACAAAGCTGGGACCATTCCCCCCAAAAAATCGCGAGATAACGGCATATTACACGTTTGGAATGTCAAGCTGCACAAATATGCATGCACGATCCATTCAGGTTTCTGGTAACTATCTTACAACAGATTATGATATTCCTGCAAGTCATTAAGCTTGCAACAACCATTTACAAGCAAAACTAAATGTTAAACTCTTCGGGCACCAAAATAACTTAATTGTAAACAAATTGCAATTTCTAGACTTACTCTTGACCTTTGGTATCCATATTTATTCTTCCTTGGCGCTTCACACTGAAGTCTGCTATTGGTTGAGCCTTGCCCACATCGTGCATGATTCGCCGAGCGCGTTTAATGTACACAGTACCGGGGATCCGTGGGTTCCGGATTTCAGTCGTCCGAATGGAAGAATAGGGTTTTACTTCGACGAAGTGGGGATCAGCAAAGTGTGGACGTTAAATGGGTGTGCTGCTTGATTACCAACATATTATTAGTGTTCCTTGCGTCCCACTGTATTTGCGTGTTTTTTAATTTATATATATGACCGTAAGCCCAATCAACACTCGGTCAACAGGGAAAGGAGTGCGTTTAGAGTCCTCAAACATCGCTGTCTCAGCAGTATATTTCGCTTAGGACTGCTCTGTGTCATAAAACGAACACGCTTGGAGTGTATGAACACTGGGATTTCGGTTTCGAATTCTGTTTGGGGTACGGTATATTAAACAGAAGACTGAGTTTTGTTGGTTAGAGGATGGCGATGTTCGTATCAGCATCAATAAGTTGCAAATATCACGCAGTTTCTGCCTATAAGTAGAGTTGATCTTGGCTACACAACCAGCGTCAATAAGTTGTAAATATCACGCAGTTTCTGCCGATAAGTAGAGTTGATCTTAGCTACACAACCATTTTTTTCTAAATGAAACAAACCACAACCCAACATAGACATATACATAACTGTGGAATTAATTTAAGCCCAAATCAGGGGAAAATGTCAACCCACAACGCTCGTAAAAGTGGATCTTACGACCCCACAATATTTGTAGTCTTTATAAAGTCTACCACCTCAATAAGGTTAAACAATTGGCAAAGACCAAGCCCAATTATGTTCTTGATAACCGTAAGAGCATTAAAAAATTAGTTCTTACAGGTTATGCCATACAATTTACAGGTACAAATTTAATTAGGGTAATTCACTCTATGAAGATCAGGGAATCAACAGGAATACAGTGTATGTTCATGACGTGTGAACACAATGCAAGACAAACTCACAACATAAAGGCAGCCAACATCCTCTGAGAGAGTGGCAAAATTTAAATATTTGGGAACAACACTGACAAATCAAAGTTCAATGCACAGACATTATGAACAGATTAAATTAAGGGAAAGCCTGCGACCAATGGGTACAGAATTTTATCTTTCAGTTTGGTATGTAACAACATAAATATTAAAATATATGTCCTTATAGCATTGCCAGTCATATGGGTTCAGAATGTGGTCTCTCACATTCATGAAGAAGAGAGGCTTTGGGTTTATACTTTTTACTAGACTATAAAAAAATATAATGGATTAGTTTTTGTACAACCTTTCATTAAATTACCGTATCACTAACATGTTTTGGTTTATGTTAAGCCATCAACAGGCAGACAAATATAAGACTACATACAATTGCATTACATGCATGTGTCTATATATGTAATGTGTTATAGTTTTTTACTATTTATTATTATTATTATTGAAGATGATGATGATGTCTATATAGATGTAATATTAATAACTATATAAACTAAGCAGTGTATAAATAATAACATAATACACACACACAATGCAACACATTAAGACACTTACAACATTTGAGAATAGGATGCCAAGGGGAATGTTTGAATGTAAACTAGAGGAAGTGGCAGGAGGATTAAGGAAACAGCACAGCGAGGAGCTTCATGATTAGTACTTGCATCTCATTAGACATTATTGGGGTGAGCAGCAGGAATGCAGCACATATGGGAGAGAAAATGCAAAAATGCATACGGGATTTCTAGTGCAACAACCTGAAGGAAACAGACCACTTTGAAGATCTAGACGTAGATGGCAGGGTAATATTAAAATGGATCTTAAACAGAATGAGAGGGTGTGGACTGGATTAATGTTGCTGGGGGGTTACGCAGACCTGGCAGGCTGTTATGAACATAGTAACAAACTTTTGGGTTTCATAAAATGTAAAGAATTATTTGACTACTTGAGGAACTGTCAGCTTCTCAAGAAGCACTCTGCTCCGTACAGTGACAATGTTATTCTGGTCTCACCTGCTTTGACAGCAGGTATAGATAATAAAAAAATGCTTACCTGTCAAACAGCCTGCAAAATATGAATCATGCAGTGTTATGGGATGTGATGCCGGGTACAGTACAGTCTATACGAATGGTGGCTCATCCATAAGGGCAGCAGCCCTAACAGACCAGCTGCCACTGGTCTAGTTGTCCATGATTTCAAAATTTTGTGATCACACACTTTGAATTACAAGAAAAATTTAATTACATTACAATAAAAGGAACATATTGGTATTCACATTTAACAGGGAAAGAAACTAGTGATGAATCCTGACCCAGAGGTCATTCCAGCACAGGGTACACAAGTGTGGCATTGTACTGCTCTGCTAGAACTGGCCTCTGGATCAGGATTCATCAATGAATGAAAGAAGATCCAGCGTTGTTCCAGTCTACATGTCAGCAGTGATGGGGCTGCCTTGCCTGCACCTCATCTGCAGTGTATATGGCCTCTGTCCTCGTGGAGGCCTCAGTTCCTCTAAAACCGACGTCTATCACTTCTCAACGCCATGTTGATCACAGTAAACTGCAGATGGCCATGACAGAATAGGCAAAGTGATGCTCAGTATCGCGTACGGTGGTCATAAGTGACGCCAGCAAATGTACTTCCTTGGCCAATTTGAAGTGGCAGTATAGACACTCTGCTAACCTCAATTTCTGACAGTAGAGACAATGTGCTGGGCTCCATATGTTGCATTGCACAGTACTGTGTTCCACTTGTGGCAGTACAGACACTGTGGTGGGGTCCACTTGTAACAGCACAGACACTGTGCTGAGCTTCACTTGTGGCTGTACAGACACTGCGCTGTGCTCCACTTGTGGCAGGGCAGCCACTGTGCGAGACCAATTGTGGCAGTACAGCCACTGTGCTAAGCTCCAGTTTGGCAGTACAGACACTGTGCTGAACATCAGTGGTGACAGTACAGACAGTGCTGAACTCCATTTGTTACAGTACACAGTGCTGAGCTCCAACTTTTGGCAATACAACCACTGTGCTAAGTTCCTCTAGCAAATGTACAACCACTATGATGAGCTCCACTTGTGACAGTACAGACACTGTGCTGAGCTCCACTGGTGACAGACACTGTGCTGAGCTCCACTGGTGACAGTACAGACACTGTGCTCAGCTCCACTTGTGGCACTACAGCCACTGTGCTGAGCTCCACTTGGGACAGTACAGCCACTGTGCTCAGCTCCACTTGCGGCACTACAGCCACTGTGCTGAGCTCCACTCATGACAGTACAGCCACTGTGCTGAGCTCCAGTTATGGCAGTAGAGACAGGGTGCTGAGATCCACTTGTGGCAGTACAGACACTGTACTTTGCTCCAATTATGGCAGTGTAGACACTGCACTGCACACCACTTGTGGCAATACAATCACCGTGCCGAGTTCCATTTCTGACAGTACAGCCACTGTGCTGAGCACAACTTGTGACAGTAAAGTCACTGTGCTAAGCTCCACTTGTGGCAGTACCGACATTCTGTTGAGATCCACTTTAGGCAGTACAGCCAATGTGCTAACCTCCACTTCGGGCATACAGCCACTGTGCTGAGCTCCACTTGTGAAAGTACAGCCACTGTGCTGAACTCTATTAGTGGCAGTACAGAGTGCTGAGCTCAACTTGTGGCAGTACAGGCGCTGTGCTGACTTCCAATTGTGGCACTACAGCCACTGTGCTGAGCTCCAATTCTGGCAGTAGAGCCAATGTGCTGTGCTCCAATTGTGGCAGTACAGCCACTGTGCTGAGCTCCAATTGTGGCAGTACAGCCATTGTGCTGATCTCCACTTGTGGCGGTACAAACAATGTGCTGATACCCACTTGTGACCGTACAGAAACTGTATGGAAATCCACTTGTGACAGTACACACACGATGCTGACTTCCACGTGTGCCAGTATAGCCACTGTTCTGAGCTCCACTTGTGGCAGTGCAGCCACAGTGCTGTGCTCCAATTGTGGCAGTACAGCCACTGTCCTGAGCTCCACTTGTGGCAATACAGACACTGCTCTGTACTCCACTTGTGGCATGACAGCCACTGTTTCTGCTTGTAACAGACGCCGCTGCAGTCATTTGTTGGTTTTTGGCGGGTGACATCTCCAAGCGAAGGGCTCACAGCGGATTCGCTGCCGAAAGCAAACAAATACTCGGCCTACTCTCGCCACCACACGGCCGCTCGTCAGCTCCACTTGGTACTTCACCGGTCACAAACCAACAAGTGAGGGATGCACACGTTTTGCAGACATATGACAACAGGCACTCTTTGTACGATCTGTGTTCTGGAGTGTGGCTTACTTGGTACGGTCTCCGGCCGTTGTGGGTCTGAGATGTTGATGGGCACAGACGTGCCTCTGTCCATGTCTGTCGCTCTGTTCCGCCCGCTCGCCATGATCGTTCTCCGGTACACACTGGGACAGGCATACACGGAATGATTATCTGACAGGCACATCATTCTTCTGAACCCTGCTAACCGGGAGTTGCGCAACTAAACGTAATACATCGGTCGGGGTGCAGCTCAAAAAAACTTGTCATCCTTACAGCCTAAGAAGGGCTTGTTTTGAACAGGCGTCTCTAACACAGTCACATTAGAACTTAGGCTTTCATACATCCCTGATTAAAGTTATGTCGGTCGCAGCAGGGCT
>Ga0136643_10005793_pt1 | contig 17539 bp, 11 predicted proteins | sample TergutLab28metaG_FD_96883 | JGI IMG/M metagenome (GOLD analysis project Ga0136643, IMG submission 96883) | Labiotermes labralis P1 segment gut microbial communities from Petit-Saut dam, French Guiana - Lab288 P1 (version 3) (version 3) | ecosystem: Host-associated > Arthropoda: Insects >... | reverse complement strand
TAGCAGTATTCGGATGCTCTTTGCCCAGTACTTTTTCACTGATATCTAAATCTTTTTGAAACCACTCCAGTGCTTTTGAGTAGTCTCCTTGGTCATTGTATACATCTGCGATGTTGTTGTAAGTAACGGCAGTATCTGGATGCTCTTTACCCAATACCAGCTCACGGATTTCTTTTATTCTTTCAAGGAGCCTGAGAGAATTATCATATTCGGCGCAATCTTTATAAAGTGTTGCGATGTTTGATAGCGTAACTGCGGCTGAAAGGAGCTGCCCGTGAGGGGTACTTTCAAGCGACATAGACATATAGCGCTCTTCCATATCTTTGTATCGCGCTAATGTTTTTTTGATTTCACTAAAATTATGGCGTTCTTCAAATTCCAGAATTTGTTTACCTTCAAAATCGCTTTCTTCTTCCGCTTCAAAATGCGCTTTCAGCCTGACGTAAGAATAGATATCATGAGCGAAAACACACAGGCGTTCTTGCAATTCTCTTGTCATAAAAAAAAGCCAGATTTTCTGCTTCTGTGCTAATAAATCGCGGCTCATATTAAAGGCTGACATAAATTTTTCATCAAAGCCTTTTTCACCTGTAAATGCGTTTTGCATATTCAAAATGAAAAAGACGTCTTTGTCTTTGTGCGATTCAGCCCACACACTTAAATCGGAATAGGAATAAGCTCCGCCGTGTCTCGAATAATCGTACACGGCGCCCCTCGATGTTGTGTAGAGATCGGCAATTTTGCGCTGCGTTTGATGCGGAGCTGTAACAATAAAGAAGCCCATATCAGCATTGTCCAGTACCCAGCGGACTTTGTAATATGCTTCTCCGTTGTCAATTTGATGAATCATTAAATCTCGCCCTGCTTCTTCAAAAACTCAGCAATCAGCGGATGCAGGTCGTGCCAGCGATCTCCGTTTTTGTACTCTAACACAACCGATGTACGCATTTTTTTGAGCAAAAAATCTTTATCACTAATCTGCTCTCTAAATTTAGGTTCGTTGTAAATAGCAATCAGCTTGGAGTAATCCGGCTGGGAGATTTGACTGGTTAGTTCGTATCTTAAATTAGCTAATGCACGGTCGGCGTCTTCGGCTTCAATTTTATCTGCACCGCGCCAACTCGCCCGAGTAGCAGCAGTCATGATACATTCAAAAAGATGCCTGAGGCAACCACCAGTTTGTTTTATCAGCGTATCAAGAACTTTATTAGTTTCGTCAAACAGCTGCAGGTTTGCCCTTAACTCTACAATTTTTCGTATAACATAAATGCCGCCTTGGTGTATGTTTTTGTTAACGTCACTGACTTTAATCATAGGCAGTATGTGGGGGGTATACATAGCCCGAATTGAGGCAATTTCGGAGGCGTAGTACTGATCTATCGGGAAAGTATAAATAACAGGAAATGACATTTGCGCTAGGACGGAAAAACGAAGTAGACTAAATATCATTTCTGGGTCAGGTATTTTGTCCAGATTTTCAAAAATTATAATGGGCTGTTTGTTATTGCATGCGGCAGTAATGCAATCCGAAATTTGTTTCGTGTAAATTACCCAGTCTGCTGCGCTCTTCTCCATTCTTTCCTTGATAATAGTTTGCGTAGTTGCACTGACCTTTAAATTGCTTTTGATAGATAAAAACGCACTTAAGATCTCTATCAAAGTGGGTGTTTTGGCTTCTGCGCCTAAGCTTATACCTGCGGATGCAGATTTCTCCTCTGTTGTAATTTCTTCCTTGTCTTTTTTTAAATAATCAAATACGGCTGTCAATAAGTCAGCAGGAAGTGAAACATGTTTTTCTTCAGCGATTTTGCATAGGCCATCTGTAATAAGCAGCATAATGTCCCAATGAGTAATCCGGTATAAGTCTGTTTCAATGTTAGTATCAATGATGCAGACAGGTTGCCCGTATTCTTCGAATCGCTGTTTTAGCCTGCTAAGCTCCGTGCTTTTTCCGCAACCACGATGACCCAGTAATAGATGAGCATTTGCGCCAAAAGGCATTGTGCAATTTCTGAATAAACTCTCTAGGGGAGAACTCCATTCATCACCTGTACGATTAGTCATCGTACCTTCATAATAAAATTCCGCCAGGTTACTTTCATCAAGTGGCTCAACTTTAAACGCCCTAAGCATTGCCCCTAAATTTTCGGCTTTTTCCATTTTTATTGACTGCATCTCAAATCATCCTTTTTTAACATATAATACTGAATCCACGCTCATCTGCTGCGTAAACGCGGAACTTCAAATGTGGCTTCGGCGTCCTCGAATCGTAGCGTAACCGTTTGGCCGGGCCTTAGGGCTGGTATGGATACTTCCAATATTCCCGTGTCGCCTGGGAGCAGATCGGTTTCCCAGTGTATATCTCTGGTCAAAATATCGTCAGGCGTTACAGCGTGGCCGTTTACAGTTAAATTAGTAGGGTCGAAAGTCCAGCGTTTTCGCGCTCTGTAGCTCAGCACTAGGACATCGCGGTTCCTCATTCTGGCACGCGCGTCTCTGCGGGTGCTGAAATAATGCCCCAGGGCGTTCACCACCCATTCCCCCACGTTGTTGTCGTTGTTGAGGGTGCTGGTCAAACCTCTTTCCAGCCACGTGACGTTAAGTTCGCCCCGCGCATTTAGCACGAGGTCTCCAAAAACTTCCCCTTCAATCCACAGCGTTGTCGTGCGCTCGGACAGGATTTCGTGCCACTCGCGTGAATATCGGGCCTCGGCGCGGCGGCTTTCTGTTGCGAACAACAGCGCTGAGAAAAGCGCTAAAAATAATGCGAGTCGGTAAAAATTCTTTCTGTGTTCCATATGAAAAAGAACCTCCTTGCGTGTTGATAGATAAATTATAGCCGTTGGCTATTTTATGTATAGGCTTCTTGCAGTTGATTACTGACGTTTTACCTCGTTTTAGACTAAATGTTTATGCAAATTGCTATATAGCGCGTATTGCAATTTGAGTGAGCCACTATACACTCTCATTTTCGCCGTCAATTTTTCTTGAGCAGCTTAAAAGCCATTACTGAGAGCATTACCCCGCCCAGAACTAAAAGACCCCACACAAGATAGCGCTGCCATTCGGCCTCTTCTCTGGGCGTTTTCGAAGTGTGTGCGCTTCCTGGGGCTAATAAGGGATTTTCCGCAGGGTCGATGGGAGAGCCTATTTCGGCTGCGGCCGCGTAGGTGCTTCCCAGGAAAGAGGCGTTTTGAAGGGCCGATAGGCTGTCTCTCCGTGCAGAACCGAACAGCAGCGCGTAAGACCCCCCGCCCTGCGCCATAAAAAACACCTCGGCTGGCCGCCATCTTATTTCCATTACAGGCGGCGCGCCGGAAAACGCGCGATCAAATTCAATGCGCCAGAATCTGTCTTCCAGCATATTAGTCGTGGTTGGTGCGTTTGATGTAACGCTTCCGTCCTGGCTCATTATCATCGAAAGCGACATTGTGGCTCGCGCCCGCCATTCGCCATTTACTTCAGAGCGGGAAAAAAGCCTGATCCAGTGAAATCCTGGTTCCTGTAAAAGGAAATTGACGCCTGATATAGGGAATGCTCCAAGCGTATCGTACTCGAAAGCCGGACTTCCTCCGTCCGTGATAGGCGTGCCTTCTATTTCCGCTGTGTTCGCATCTTTTTCAAAATCTCCGGTCTGAATCGTGACTGAATACCAAACGCCCTCCAGCTCAAACGACGGGTCAACATCCTGTACCCGAAGCAGAACGTAACGCCGGGGAGCGCGTGGAAGTTCTATCCTGTCGCTTATCAGACGCGAACCTCCGCTTTGAAGCTGAAGCAGCGGAGCGTCAGTCAGAAGCGGCCGCCAGTCGCGTAAGTCTCTGCTCTCAAAAACCGACACTCTGGCCGAAAGAGTTATGTCCGGCATGGCCAAGCGCAGCTCGCGTCTTACAGCCTCGCCGCGTTCTTCGATGGAGGAAAAATCCAGAATATAGCGCCGCTCTCGAAGCTCATCTCTTCTGCCGCTGCTTGTAATCGAGACAATCTGGCCGCCAGCGCTGGTTTGGACGTAAATATCCAAAGGGCCGACTCCAGAGAGGCTTTCCGCTCGCGAGTCGGGCGGAAGCTCGTAAAAAGGTATCATGACTTCCGGCAGGTTTACAATCGTAGGTGGTGTGCTCTCCCGCACGGTGAAAGGCACGATTTCCGCGTTGGAGTTAAAAACGGCCAAGTCGAGCCTCTGCGATTGAATAAGGCCCTCGTACACGAATCTTGGCAGAGTGAAGCTGTGTATCGCGCCTTCAAGGGTGATTTTTAACTTGTGCGAATGGATAAAATCCCCCGGCGTAATCGCCGTTTCAGCGGCGGCCAAGACCGGAAGCATTGCCAGAAATAAAACGAGCACAATCATGCTTTTCTTGAAATATGTTGTCATACCTACAAATCCTCCTCTTTCGGCGGCAGGGGGGCTATCCAGCCTATCAGGAGGAACAGCCCTCCAAGTACGAGAAATGCCAGCACGCGGGTTAGAGTAGGCGCTCCGTGCAGGTCTACCAGCAGAAGCTTCAGCAGGTCTGCGGCAAGAAGGCCCGTTCCAGCGCGCCACAATGCGCGGGAGCGCGTTTTTGTTCCGTACATTATCGCCCACAATCCGAAAATTCCCCATACAATGGCCGCAATAGCCTGCGCGTGGGGCGTGGTGAACTCGTACCAAAGGTTGTACGGCGGCGTTCCCCAATACCAGAAGGCCGCGCGCGCCGCTGCTTGGTTGCTCCACAGGAAAAACAGCGCCACAATACCCAACTGCGCCTGCGTAGCCCATTTTTTGAATGGAAGGCCGCCGAAAACGAAAATTCGTAACCACATGACCAATGAGACCAGAAAAACCATCTGTTGCAGTTCAAGCGGGTTTAAAATCGGAACGAAAACGCCATGTATCGCGGCCCCGGCGCTCGAAAAACTTGTCAGGAAACCCCACGCCAGGAAAATCAGAAACGCGCCTGTGGAAAAAGCGGCGGTGTTTTTGTAGCCCTCGAAAATTTCGTTTTTCGCGTTTCTGTTAAGCGCATATCTCAGACAAAAAAGCAGCGCCAAAATGGGCAGAGAGAAGAAAAGAGAACCCCAGGCTAGGTTGGAAGCATCGCCCATCAGTAAGCCCAAATGGCGTAGTGCCTGCGCGGACAGTACGATGCCGGCAAAACATGACGCGAACAGAATAGATTTGGAAAGAGGCGTCGGAGCGGTTTTACGCAGGAGGTAGACTGAGCCGCCCACGCCAACGATATACGACGCGGCGTTTATTAAGATGGACAACGTGCCGCCCATCAGGCCGCCATATGCGGCTACAAAAAATGCGATTATTGAAGCGCCGTTGGATGACGGTAAGGGAAAGAGTATCTCCACGGCGGAGGCTGAAGCAGTCACCAGCGTCAGAATCAACAGGAATTTAGCTGCCCGCCAGTTGAGCCGAGCGGACATCCATGAACCTGCCAGGGTCGTAAAATACAGGACAGGGAAGGTTAGTTGCAACGCTCCAAGCATCGGAACTTGCCATAGCAGCCAAAATCTGAGGTCGTAAAGCGTGCCAAGCCACCAGAGCGAGCCGATCACCGTGAACGTCCACGACAAAAAAACCCTCACGTAAGTTCCGTCCAGGCTGGTCGGGCCAAATAATTTTTGCAGGACGTATTTCCATTCGTCAAATTTTTCAGCGGGGCGGAAGCGCGATGCCCAAAAACTGCTGACCCAGTGCGAAGCGGTAAACAGCAAGCCGCTGACGAAAAGCGGGCTTAACGTTGAAGCTGTGCTGAAATCCATCATCGCCAGTTCGCGGGAATAGAGCCACATTGCCCCGGCGTGGAGCGCTGTTCCTGCTATAAGCCATCCGTAACTGCCGCCGCGGCAAGCCAGCACGATAAAAAGCGCCGCCTGCATAGCCCATATCGCGGAGGATATGTTGCTCTCGAAAATATACGGAATGGCCAGGTTGGAAAACAAAATACACAGCCACAAGTGAAGGTGTGATAAATTTTCGCTATCCGCATTCGTGCTGTCTTTTTGGCGGATTCGGCGAAACAGCGCGCCAAGCGCTAGATGCAGCAGGCCAAGCCCAAGAAAGGTGACGGCCATGCCGTACCTGAAATGCGCGGCAACCCTCATCTGCAAAAACAGAAAAGCAAACGGCGTGCTCGCGGCCAGAAGTATGTCTGGCTTTGAAATTGAGTCGGGCTGGCCACCTCCGGCGTTGAGGGAAATGACGGTGTAGGTCGCTAGAAAGATCAGCAGGAAAGGCGCTACGGAGTTGAAAAGCTCAGGTGTCCAGTTATGAATGCCCCAAGCCGCTCCAAGTGCGATGCTCAGAACAAAGCCCATGCGGTTTAAAAATCGCCAGTCACGCCTGAAAGATATAGCCAGGATTTCGAGGTTCAAAAGCGTGTAAATAGAAAACAGCACAACGTGATCGCCGCCATCGGCGCTGATAAGTAGGGGGGCGGCGAATCCGCCCAGTATGGCGAAGGCCGCCAGAGGTTGATAATTCTGCAAAAGAGCCAGCAGGACTGTGAAGACGGATAGTGTGAGCATAGCGAATATGGCGAGTGGTGGAGGCAGGATGGGCAGGTTCGCGTTGGCAGGAATAAGGTTCGCCGCGCCGAGTACGGCCATGTAAAGCACGCCCATTCCGCCGCCCTGCAATATCAGGGCGTATGTGCGCCGCCATTCTCTTAGCCGGAAGCCAGCCGCTGTCATGAGGATTCCGCTGAATGCCGCCGCCGCGAGGCGCATCTCCAGCGTCAGAAAGCCGATCTGTATCGCGTGCCTCAGCAAAAGCCCGAAGCCGATGAAAAGCAGGAGAACTCCCGCGCAGACCCAGATATTACCTTCGGCCAGCAGCCATGAAAAAAACTTGTCAAAAATTCCGGGGGCGTCTTTAGCCTCGGCCATTTTTTGCCTGTCGGACACAGGGGCGGGTTTGGCTGGCGCAATTTGTTCAGTTTTTACAGGCTCAGTTTTCGCCGGTTCTAAATTTATAGGTTCAAAGCTCGCAGGTTCAAAACGTTCTTCAACTGCCTGTTTCAGCTCATCTTGCTTGATTTCTTTGTTCAGCGATAGCAGGGTTTCTTCGGTCATTTTGTAAAGTGCGGCGCTCACTGGTGCGGCATCTGAAACGGGCGATTCCTTGGGTAGGACAGGCGCCTGTGAGACAACGCTCAGATCTGGCGGAGGTGAAACCTCCGGCTTCTGCCGCGATGCGTTCTTTACACTTTCTTCAATATAAATTTTTAGGCGGTTTTCGGCGCTACGGACTGTCTCTTCAAGATTTTGTCTGAGGCGCTCTTCCGTGCTGCTGATTTTGCCGAGGATAAAAAACGGCGCCAAAAAAACCCACAGCGGCACCAGGATTAAAAACAAAAACCATTCCATTATTATTCACAACCTTTCTCAGCGTGGAGCATACGCCGTCCTACGTCCACCAGTTTTTGGCCGCCGCTACGCCGGGTTTGCGCGGGTACGCCGGAGGAGTGGGGAATATTTTTTCCCACACAACGAAAAAATAATTTCTGTCCTCGCCCCCATATGGTATTACGGCTGGCCTGGACAGGCCGATGGTTTTCCACCTGTCGCCAATTTCTTCCAGTTCTTTTACGCCTTTGGGGCCTTTAAAAGCCGCGATTTTTCCGCCGCGCATCACCAGCGGCGAGAGGTATTCGGCGACTATTCCTGCGTGGGCCAGCGCCCTGGCTGACGCGAAGGCGTAGCTTTCGCGCTCTTTAACGGCGTGTTCTTCGCAGCGCGCCCACACAACAGACACGTTTGGTAGCGCAAGAGTCTCAGCAATTTCCGTCATGGCGCGGCATTTTTTTCTGGCGCTGTCCAGCAGCGTGATGTAAAGATCGGGACGGCATATTGCCCACACCATGCCAGGCAGGCCGCCTCCGCTGCCAACGTCAATTATTTTTCCCGCCTGAGGCAGCAGCGCAACAGAGTGCAGCGAATCTCTGACGTGAAGGTCGTAAAGCTCGCCTGCATCGCGCGAACCCGTGAGCCGCACTGCGTCGTACGATGCCAGTAAATTAGAGTAACACCGCAGTTGAGCGGAAAATTTTTGTTCCAGTTCGTTCTGTTTTGTGCCAGCCATCTCAATATCAGTCATCATATCAACCATCGTTATTTGCTCCATGCTCGAAAAAACAGTAAACTCCGAGAATGCCCTTTTCAATTTCCACGGAGATTTTTCTCCCTTTACCAGCCGGTACGTTGCTGACCGCGTAAGGCTGTCCCTGAGTGAGCGTTGCGCCGCCCAGTTCCCACTTTGTCCCCCGCATGTTTACGCCCTCGCACGATTCGCGCAGGGGCAGCAAAGAAATTGCGGACGCTTCGGCCAGCAGACGCAGTTCCAGCGAAGCGCCTCTGTCGTCGGCTGCCAGAGGTATTAAAATTTCAGATTCATCGGCGAAGGCCAGAATTCTGGCTCCCCATTCAAACCCCCACAGGGCCGAGAAAATATTTGCGAAGGCGTGGTCAAAGCGTCCACCCCAGCATCCCGTTACTAAAATATCAGCATTGTTTTTAATGCGGCTCAGGCAGAGCTGAAAATCTGTGTGGTTTTTATCGGGCGAGAAGCGCTCTATTTTTGCGTCTGTGCGTTCCAGCCATGCTTTGCCTCCGTCAAGAATACTGTCGAAATCTCCCAGAACGTGATGAGGAACCACGCCAGCGGCTAAACATGCATCCGCGCCATGATCGACGGCCCAGACGGTTTTTTCGGAAGCTGCGCTTCGCAGCCACGACGAAAGCGGAGCGCGCCCCCCCAATACAATCAGATGGCGCGCTCCACTCGTTTGTTCCAGATAAATGTCAGCCTGGGGTAATGATAATAGCATTTGCTATTCCGGGTCTTCTCCGCTGCGGGCGCGTTCCAGAATATCCATGGCGCTTTCTTCGTCCACTAATATATCGCGCGGCTTAGATGAGTTGGAGGTCTGCGGCCCGACTATGCCGAGCTGCTCCAGGCCGGAAATAAGCCGCCCCGCACGCGGGTAGCCGATGTTCAAGTATCGCTGAAGGCCGCTGGCAGAGGCTATTCCGGTATCCATAACCACTTTGATAGCCTCGTCCATTTTAGGGTCATCCACGATGCTTGAACCGGAGCGCTCGCCGTTAGATGCTCCGTTGCCGCCTGCGAAATCGTTAAATTCGATGTATTCCGGCTCGCCGAAGACGTTTTTCATGTACTCCACAAATTCCAGAGTGCGCTCTTCTGTGACGAAGCCAGCCTGAAGACGCAAGGGACGCGGGTAACGCGTGCTGTAGAAAAGCATGTCTCCCTTGCCCAGCAGTTTTTCCGCCCCACCGGTGTCAATGATGGTGCGTGAGTCGGTCTGCGAAGGCAGGGCAAACGCAACCCGCGCTGGCACGTTTGCCTTGATAAGTCCGGTGACAACGTCCACAGACGGCCGCTGTGTTGCCAGTATAAGATGTATGCCTGCGGCGCGCGCTTTTTGGGCGAGCCGCGCGATAAGGCCCTCAACCTCTCTGCCCGCCGTGTACATCAGGTCAGCAAGTTCGTCAACCACGACAACTATGTGCGGGAAGCGGTTTTTAGGCAAGACTTTTTCGTTGTACGAAGCCAGGTTGCGAACCTTGGTTTTGGCGAAGACCTCGGAGCGTGTCTCCATTTCCTGCACAGCCCACGAAAGCGCGGATATGGCCTTTTTAGGCTCGGAAATAGGACGCGCCAGAAGATGCGGCAAGCCTTCGTATATGGCGAACTCCACGTGTTTGGGGTCGACCAGTATAAGTTTTAATTCCTCAGGCCCGCGCTGAGAGCACATTCCAAGGATGCAGGTGTTCGTGAAAACGCTTTTCCCGGAGCCGGTGGTTCCCGCCACCAGAAGGTGCGGCATGTCTTCCAGACCGCAGACCATATATTCGGAATCGACCCGAACTCCCATCGGTAGGGGTAAAATGTAGTTCCCGCCCTGAAATTCTTCAGATTCCATGATTGAGCGTAGCGTTATGCCCTTGCGTTTGGGGTTGGGGATTTCTATGCCAACGTAACGCTGGCCCAAAATCGGAGCCTCCACGCGCACCGACAGGACGGCCAGCGCCATTGTCAGGTCGTTCGCCAGCCCCGTGACTTTGCTGACTTTTATGCCTGGGGCCAGTTCAAGCTGAAATTGAATTACCGATGGGCCTATAACGATATTCGCCACTTTGGACTTGACCCCAAAATTTTGCAGGGTCTCAACTATGGTAACGGCCTGCTGTTCCGCCAGTTCGTGCGTATCATCGTGCTCTTCGTCTTTGACGGGCGGCCCGAAGATATCAAGCGGTGGTGGGAAAAGTCCATCGCTGAAGCTGGACATGCCATCGTCTTCAGGCAGATCAACCTCAGGGAAAGCCTCCTGAACCGCTGGCGCAGCGTTGGCTGTCGGAGAAAAGCCAACCGCGGAAGAAATATTTGAAGAAGCGCCGTGAAAAATGTCCGATGGCGCGGCTGGCGAAGCGTTTTTAAATTGCTCGTCCAAGTGAACGCCATGAGCATCACTCGCGCTTATATGCGAATGTGAATGCGAAAAGCGCGGCGGCTGAGGCGGCGTTTCTTCCTGCTCTAATTCCTCCTGTGCAACTTTTACCGGCTGGGAGGTAGGTGAGGAAAGAGGATAAATGTCGTCAAGTTCACTTTGCGAGATGCGCCTAGTTTCGCCGCTAGCCGAAGGCACGTAAGCGCGAGCGGTGGCGGGCAAATCATCGTCTTTTTTGTCAAGCAGCGGCTCGTCGCTTTTGATTGACGCCAGAAGTTCGTTCAAAATTTCAACCGCAGTCTGAGGTTTTTTATAGGCTACCAGAGCATTTTTTGACTCCGGCACTGTGGGTATCTTGAAATCGTCCAATATTTTCGATGAAGTCTTAAAATCATCCCAAGCCGGATCCGGCGTTGGTGTAATTCTGCGCTTTGGCTCCTCGCGTTTCACAGCTTTCGAGCCAGAGGTCACAAGAGTAGGCTTAGGCTCCGTAAAAACCATTGGAGAGGCGCTGAAATCATCCCAGTTTGCCGCAGGCCGTCTGGTGTTTTCCTGTTTAAGTTCATGTTCAGCCGCTACGGGTTTAGGCTCCGTAACAATCACCAGAGATGGCGTTGCTGGCTGGATGTTATCCCAGATGGCCTCAGGTTCAAGTACAAATCCCCGTCTTGAAGGTTTTGATTTGGCGCTAAACAGGTTGTTTTTGGATTCCGTCAAAACCGAAGACGTCATTTTGAAGTCGTCCAAAACCTTCGAGGATGCCATGAAGTCATCCAGTATCTTTGCTGATTCAGGTGTTAATTTTTTCCCGCTTTTTCCATTTTTTTCATCTTTGCTATCTTCTTCATGTTCATCGCGCATCGGCTCGGATTGCTTTGATTCTAATGGAGAAATAATCTCGTCTCCAGTTGCAAACAGGTCAGTGCGGGGTGCCGACAATTCGTTCGGCTCCGCGAACAGATCTTTTACACCCGTTCTTGGCAATGTCCTTATGTTGACCTCCGATCTGGATGTACGGAGGTTTTCTTCGGTGTCTTCTCTGGTTTCGTACTCTTCGCGCTCTCTTTTGTCTGCCCTGTCCGTTCTATCTGTTCTGTCGGCGGAACGCGATGCTATGCTCTGAAATACATGCACAGGCAATTTGAACCCGAAAAGAATAGAGGCCAGCGCGAACGAGGCCAGGGCAACTATGATGGCTCCCAGCACTCCCAAATTTAAGGTGAAAAACCTTGCTATACCGCTTCCCACGCTTCCTGGAGTAGTCCAAACCCACGGCAGTTGAAATTGCATTTCCTGAACCAGCCCCAGCACGAATGCCGTGGTTAGATATAACTGAAGCGTTCCAACAATCTGCCCCAGTGGCCTTGGGATGCGTCTTTTTGCAAACCACACCGCGCAAAGATAAACCAGGAACAACAGGGGAATGATAAGCGCTCCTCCCCATGTCGTGCGCAGAGATTCTCCTATCAGCCGCCCCTGCGAACCAGTCCACGCGCCTCCCATCAAAGCTCCTATGACGTAAAGCGAACCCAGCATAAAAATCAAAACTACCAACTCAAACCAGCTTCCGCGCGCCTGCTCCTCTGTCCTGTTTTTTCGTGAAATGGTTTTAGCTCTGCCTCGAAATGCCATTTATTGCGTTGTCCTCCTATTCCGCCCTTGCTCTCCTTATGTTCCGGCGGTGTTCATCGTAAGTTGTTGAAAAATAGTGATACCCAAGTCTGTTAGCCACGTAAAAGTAGTAGTTGTTATCTTCCGGTGCCAGCGCCGATTCCCATGATGCGGCTGATGGAATACAAATTGGCGCCGGGGGAAGCCCTCTGTGAACATACGTATTATAAGGGCAGTCTATCGTAAGATGCCTGAAAAAAACCCTCGTTAAATGCTCACCCCTGAGCCGCCACGAGTAAACGACCGTTGCATCGATTTGCAAAAGCATGTTTCTCCTGAGCCTGTTTTCGATCACTCCGGCTATGGCGGGCCCTTCTGAGTCCCATTGAGCCTCCCTCTGGATCATCGCGGCAATGATAGCTCTTTCCTCAAGATACCTCGGTGTAACGTTTTCTGGCAACCTGTCTCTGAATCTGTTCCACCAGTGAAGGCTCGCCACCTGCACAAGCGTATCAGGGGATTCGTCCGTCACAAAATACGTCTCGGGAAGCAGAAAAGCGATACGCGACCTCTCGGTTGCCGGTAAAAATCTTCGCATCGGCTCCGGGTAGTTCTGGTCGTTCATCAGCGATTTGCTTAATTGATCACCTATGCCAGGGGTATACGGATTGTTTTCTGCGTTGAATAAATCACGTATTGAAATTATGTCCATCCCCGGAATAATCGTCAGTCTCGCTGAAATTGGCCGCGCTGTAATTAATTGCCTTGCCATATTCCACGGGTCGGTTTTGACAACCCTATATTCTCCCGGACGAATTGTCCGGTCTATTTCCATTCGCGCCATCCACCACGCCAGATGCGTTGGCGAACCCGATAAAGCTCCCTGGTCGTAAAAAGCTTGAGCGCTTTGCCGCGCATTGAAGCCGGGCCTTATCACTACGGTACGCAATTCGCCTTCCGGCATGGGTATCAGGTTATCCCAAAATTCGTGCGGCATTTTTAAGAAATACGCCGCCGCGCCAAGCCCAACTATAATCAAAAAAAATGTCAGAAGCAAAAATCCAAGAAGTTTTTTCATCGCATGCCCCGCTATTTTTCGATGTACATGGCGTCTCCGAACGAAAAGAACCTATATTTTTCCGAGACGGCCATGGCGTAAATTTTCATGAGGTAATCCAAAGCGGCTTCTTCTTTGTGCACGCTTTGAGTTTCCTGATCTTTTTGGCTGCTTTGATTGCCTCCAAGATGGCTCACGAAGGCTGACACAAGCATCAAAAGCGAGCTTTTGGGCAGGTGAAAATTCGTTATCAGCGCGTCAATTACTTTGTACTGAAAGCCAGGGTAGATGTACAGTTCGGTGTCCATTACGCCGGATTTGATTGTGCCATTCTCGGCCGCCATTGATTCCAATGTCCTGACGACGGTGGTTCCCACAGCCACGACACGCCCTCCTCTGGCTCTACACGCCTTTACCGCCGCCTCGGCTTCTGCCGAAACAAGACAATATTCGCTGTGAATGTGGTGCTGCCGGATATCCGAAGACTTGACCGGCCGGAAAGTTCCCAGGCCCACGTGAAGCGTGACATTCGCGATCTCTACCCCAAGTTCCTTCACGCGTTGGAGAAGCTCTTCCGTGAAATGAAGTCCCGCCGTGGGGGCGGCCACTGAGCCGTCTTGAGCCGCATAAACCGTTTGGTAATCCTGACGCACGGTGCTGGAATCGTTTTTTATATAGGGCGGCAAAGGCACAGTGCCGTGTTTATCCAGAAAAGAAAACACATCTTCCCTGCTGGAGCCTACCCGTACTACCTTTACACCATCATCTTCCTCGCCTGTAATCGTCAAAACACGTCCACCGACTTCCACGCCTGCGCCTGTTTTGAGGCGCCGCCCCGGCCGCGCTAAAGCCCTCCACGAAACAAAATCGCTTGATACGGGGTCGAGAAGTAAAATTTCAGCTCTGCCTTTCTGGCCGGAGTCAGTTACTCTCGTTCCATGAAGGCGCGCTGGTAAAACCCGCGTGTCGTTCAGCATTAGCAGGTCGCCTGGCCTGAGATAATCCACAATATCTCTGAAAACGCGATGCTCGACTCCGCTGGAAACACGCCACGCCAGAAGGCGCGACGAATCTCTCGGCACGGCGGGAGCCTGCGCTATCAATGAGGCTGGCAGTTCGTAATCGTAAGCATCCAGGTCATAAACGCCTGGCCGTTCGTTCCGGCAGGTCATCTGAACCTCATGATGGTTGTGCCGGGATAATAATGCGCGAGGATACGCTCGGCCGACCATCCTTCTCTGGCCATGGCCATAGCTCCCCATTGAGACAGGCCGACACCGTGTCCCCATCCTCTGCCGTGAAAAACAAAATAGCCGTTTTCCTCACGGATGACATCGGCGGCTCTCAGCGCTGGCATACCAACGCCAGGCGCGGGAGTTGGTAAAACGGACGGAGGGGCTTCTCTCGGCGGTTCTGGTTGAGGTCTGGGCGTCGCGCCGCCTCTCTGTAAACCTATGTGTAAATATCCCCTTCGTTTTTCCGGGTTCAAGAGCATTTCCATCAGTTCAGCTGCCGTGAAAACTCCTTCAGAGGTCATGCGGCTTAAACGCGCCGCTTCGCTTACTGACAGCGGAATATTGGACGTGGGAACCGGCGGTGTTAACGGTTGCGGCTCCGAAGGTGGCGGTGCTGCCTGAGCGGAGGCTCCTCCCGTAATTGGAATTAAGTGTGAAATATCCGGCCAGTCTGAGGTTGTGCCTTGAGTTTGTGTAGGCGCGGCGGGAGCAGGTTCTGTGGCCGCAACTATAGGTGCGCCAGGTGCGCCGCCCGTCCAAAGCGTGCTCCTTAGAGTATTGGAGCCTACGAAATGCCTAAAACGGCTGGATCTTCCCGAAGCCCTACCGTTGCTTCCCACAAACTCCAGTGTTGTGGCGCGCCCGCCAGCGTCAAATTGCGTTATCCTGATTTCGCGGACTCTGCCTACGTTAATATTCATTCTGGACAGAGCTGCCTGAACTTGCGTGGTCGATATCCTCGCCGTCCAGCTAGCGCGCGGCGACTGAGACGCGAAAGGCTCTCTTACACCAACTAGGTACGAGAGGTCTTGAACCCAGACGTGTGAATTAGTTGCCGTATAACCACCGCTGTCAGAGTGGAACGGAGTGAACGCCAGCTGGCCGTTGAAGGTGAGCACTTCGCCAGCTGTTGCTCTGACTGCCTGGTTTGTATGAGCCGTCTCCACGCCTGCCCCTCTGTATACCTGATCTGCCGTGGTATCTCCCACGTCGTAGCCACGCGCGGCGCGGCTCAGGCTTTGGCGTAGCGCGAAGGTGCGCGATATTATGGCCTGGACTTTCTGAAATTCCATAGGCCAACTTGGAATACCCTCGACCGGAACCACGCCCATAACGTAGTATTCCACGTTGAGGACGTTGATCAAAAACCTGTTGGTCAGTAGAAATTCTCCCCTGTACCTTCTGTTGTTGAAACCAAGAAGCCCTGTCGTGGAAATTCGCACGGGGAGCCGAAACCTCTGACCGCCAGCCGTAACGTAATTGCCGGAGCGGGAGAGGGTAGCCGACCTGCCAAGGTTGTGCTGCCTTCGTGACGCGTCTCGAAGCGTCATTGTTCCGTCCGACGTAATGGCTACCGAGGGCCTGTCCGACAAACGAACATAAATATCGCGCGCCCACGCAGCATCCTTACATACGAGAACCACAAAAATTGACAAAAGAAAAAGCTTGAGTGTTCTTAGCGCGTTTAAGCTTAGTGAGTTTCGCAACTAACCATCTACCTCCTGATTCGCCTTCCCATTTAATTTTTATCCCGCTTTTGCTCCATTTTTAAGACCAGTCGGGGCAAAGTCGGCCAGAAGATTTATATCGAAAGAGTAGGAAAGAGACGCATTCTCCCTTTCCCTCTTCATCGCCAGTTCTACCAGCCTGTTCAGAAGCTGCGTGTAAGAAAGCCCTACATGGCTCCAGAGGTAAAAAGACAAAGACCCTGGTATGGTATTGATCTCATTGACCCATATGTCGCCGCTTTTCGTGTCTATTAGAAAATCCACTCTGGCCACGCCGCAACACCCCAGCGCGTGAAAGGTTCTAAGCGCAAGGTCTCTGATTTTATCTCGCATTTCTGCGGAAATATCGGCGGGGATTTTTCTTTTGGCGGAGCTCATTCCTTTGCCGCCTGCCTTACTGCCCGCGACGTATTTGTCGCTGTAGTTAAGAAAATCGCTGGCGCTTATAGGCTCTTCACATTCGGAGGCCATGGCTGATTCTGTATCACCCAGCACAGCGCAGTTTATTTCCATAAGGTTTGGCACGGCGCGTTCAGCTAAAGCCTCACCGGTGTATTGGAACACGGCTTCGAGACCTTCTTCCAGCTCCTCTGCGTTTTGGGCTTTTTTTATGCCAATGCTCGAACCGAGGTTAAGCGGTTTAACCATCACAGGGTAGGGAATTTTTTCTTCTATTTCGCTGATAATGCTTTTTGTGTTTTTGAAAAACGGTTTCATCGGCACACGGATGCAATCCAGCACCGGTATGCCGTTGTATTTGAGAATTGCCTTGGTTGCGTGTTTATCCATTCCGAGCGCTGACGCCGTGACGTCACTGCCGACAAATGGAACCGACATTGTTCTGAAATACCCCTGCAGCGCGCCATCCTCAACGTTAGTGCCATGCACAATGGGGAAGGCCACGTCTATCGCGCTGTAAACGGGACTCCCAAAAAACTTCATGGGATACCTGACGAGCAAAAATCGTCCGTTATCCCTTACCCCCGTCACTCTCACGCTTTTTTTGAGAAGCGCGGGTATATTTCTGTATTCCTCGATTTTCCCGACGCCGTCTCCCACGTACATATAACCGTCTTTGGTTATATACACCGGAACAACGTCGTACTTTGCCCTGTCGAAACTATGCAGCGCCTGAATACCGGAGATTACGGAGACTTCGTGCTCCGCGCTCCTGCCGCCGAAAAAAACTCCAACTTTTATTCCCATATTTACGATTCACCCTAATACATACTAATAATTATCCGGCAGATCGTTTTCCAGCAGGACAACTTTTTGCCTGCCGCCTGAGTCGATTTTTTCCATCGCCTCGAACGCCTGTTCCAGAGTTTCGGCAACGAATATTTTTTCGTCCGGGTACGAAGCGCTTTTCAGGCCCTCCAGAATGCTTCTCGTCTGGCGCTCCCCGACCAGGGCAACGTAATCGCATACCTCCGCCGCCTCAATTCCAAATTGCCTGTTGCACTCGTCCTGAGAGCTTCCCAATTCTACCATCCCAGGCGTGATAAGGATTTTCATTCCATCAAACATCCCCAGAGTCTCAAGCGCGGCTTTCGCTCCCTCAGGGTTCGAATTATACGCGTCGTCGATAATGATTATAGAGTTTCTTTTGATTAACTGCAAACGGTGGGGGACTGTTTCCAGTCTGCGGACGCCTAAAACTAT
>Ga0136643_10005792_pt1 | contig 17539 bp, 14 predicted proteins | sample TergutLab28metaG_FD_96883 | JGI IMG/M metagenome (GOLD analysis project Ga0136643, IMG submission 96883) | Labiotermes labralis P1 segment gut microbial communities from Petit-Saut dam, French Guiana - Lab288 P1 (version 3) (version 3) | ecosystem: Host-associated > Arthropoda: Insects >... | reverse complement strand
TTTTTTTTAGGTGCCCCTTTTTTAACGGTAGTTAAGGGGAAAAGGAATAAACTTTGGTGTTTTTTTTAATTTTATTAAAAAAAAAAAAAAAAAAAAGTGTTGACACCGGTTATGTTTTTTTCAACGGAGACTTTATTCTGTTGGTTATTTGTTCGTGGATTGCTTAGTGGTGCTCCTTTTCAATTAACACATCTAACCAAACATGAAGAACGAGGTGGTCTTGGCATACTCTTAGGTATTGTCCAGGCATTTTCCTGGAGAAACTGTCAGGATAACGAAGTCCGCGGGCCGATATTTGAACCCGAAACCTACCGAATACCATGGTGCAAACAATCGGACCGAGCTTTAGTAAAGTTGGTAGTTAGTATAGGTTTACTGAAGTATTATAGTTATCTTGCCGAGATTTTACTGCATGTAGCAGGTTCGACAAGCCAAATTCTCACGAAACTGATAATTTACCTGCCTCATTTTTTGCTGTTGTATGCTGCTTAAGCATTTGGTTCAATCATCCGTACAAAACTTGTGTTCCTTTGATAAAGGCTCCTGTGGTAGAAGTTTTTTCCCACATTCAAACGATGTACATAATTTCCGGATTTTATGGAAGGAATGTGGAAGCCCTTTTTTATGTTATTGAAACAAAACGTTCTGTTCAAATGGATTATGTTTATGGCATTCTGTAATAAAAGGTGAAAAGGTGTTCAAGGTAATTTGCTCCACATGTTGAAAGGTGAACTTTTTTTTAAAATGTTCCGTCTTCCACGCATTAATCTGATCCAAAATTTATAAATAACCAACCAATGCATGTCGGTATGTATGATGTATTTTATACACAAAATTTTCACCATGTTTTGGCCATCCTCACGGAATTTGGGAAACTGGCATGTCAGTCCTTTACACATTGGAGCAATTCGAAGATGCTGCTTGAGTTAACATAAAATTCCCTGATGATGGCACCCCAGGAGTATAAAAACATGTAGGAAGGAAACTATGTATTGTGTTTACTTTTTAGTGCATGAAAAGTTGATTAGAGAGGTTGCATTTGACATCATGCATGGTACACACAATATTAAAATTTGCTTGATATTAAACATACTTCATACATATATATATATATATATTATCAAGTGGCAACGACGTTGAATACTACACTTTTGCAAATTTAGTATTTTAAGCAGAAAACTTTGATAGAAACATGTAGGCTAATATATTGACTGAAAGCTTTGATTTTTCAGCTGTGCTGTCTAGTGTTTTGGAGGCAATCAGTCTTCCTGAAAATGCTGCTAAGCTTGGAGAAGCTAAAGACAATGCTGGCAATGACATGCTGAAGATGATGCAATTTGTTTTCCCCATCATTATGCAGATAGAAATGGATGTAATAAAAAACTATGGGTTTGTAGAGGGACGTGAAGGTAAATAAAATACAATAAGCAAAGCAGGTATATATATTTTAGAAATATTGTTGCTCCTGAATCTTTAAATTACTACTACTACTACTACTAATCAGTGGCTGTGTTCATGCATTGAAAACTTAATAGGGGAGAAAATGTTAAAGATAGAAATATCTTCTTTGGTACTTACATTCCATGTTTATACATAAATGGATTTAAATTAAAGTGAAAATTATTTGTTACTGACACATATCTGCTTTGTTGCACAAGGTTTGTAATGATAACAAGTTTGAGAGTTTGCCTCATGACCTGTAGATGCAGACTGTAGGGGATTTGTGTTGTTTATTGTCACACAAGTAATGAAAGATTGCTTTCATATAGGAAATGTGAATTTTAAAAAAGCAGGTTTGTTTATATCTTTACCTTGTTGCTAGTCCAACATTCCTTACTTCATATATGGGGTTGCTCAGATGTTATGTGACACTTGGTGTTTAACATGTCTCTAGCATCAAATAACTTTAACCACCATGTATAATGGACCTTGTGACATGCGTATGCTGGTACCGTATATTTTGATTATGCAGTGACATTTGAACCTGTTTCAAAGCTATCAAGTAGGGGATTTTCAAAGCATAACTAACATTTATCCCCCAGGAATTGTGCACTTTGCACAAGCAATACGGTCACTGGAGAGAGAGGATCCAGAGGTGGCACAACTCCACGCACAAGTTCGTGCACATTTTCTTCCTCCAGTAGCCATCAACACTGAACCATCTTCATGAAGTATAATCCAGAATCATGGAAGTGACATTTGAAAAATTTTATGTTGTCTGAGATATGTTCAGTACACTGCTTCAGGCGACTGGTTGCCATCAGCACTTTTTTTTGGTCCCTTCTGATGAAAAGAAAGTCAGAGTGATTTTTATGATATGTATTGAGTATTTTAAGGTTTTGGCATGATCATATGCAGACTATTTTAAACTTTGTAAAAGAAAAGGGATGTCAAAGAAGCCGCTGTTCCTTTGCATTACTGAATTGATAGTGCTCTTCCTGCTAAATAGCACTGTGGCAATCACATCATACCATGTAGAAAAGGAGAAATATTGTCACATATTTTGACCTGGTTATGTACTATTCATTGACAAATGGCATTACATTATAAATTTGTGTATGTCTTGGGCTGTTAAGTATTAAACTCTGAACACAAATTTGAAATTAATTTTTTGTTGTTATATTTTGTTTCCTGATGGATGACCTTTCATGAAACTTTCAACATGCTATCACCTCTCTGGCCTGGAGTTGCATCCAATTTAATACTGCACATTATTTCTTGGCTTATAATAGTTGAGTTTGACAGATGAGTGATTGGTTTGATTCTAATTGTAATGCAGTGGAATGAATAACCTGAAAGTTAATAACTGAAATAATGGGAAAAAGACCTGTTCCAGTGCCATTTTTTCTCTGCAAATATTGACACAATTTTATGTTCAGGTACTAATAATCTCTATTAGAAACTGCATACAGCTCCCTACCAGCATTCCAGGTCTTGAAGCATCCCCTGAAGTAATTTTGTGAGCATACTGTAAGTAACTCTGTCATTTTCTACATACACCTCAGATAACGAGGTTTTGGTGGCAGTTTTCTTCAGATTTGTAAGAAATCTGATGTCTACTTGTTCAGTTTTTTCCATCAAACATGATCATAGAAAGTCAAAACATTCTAACTCAGCACTGTGTCAATAAACAACATTGTTTAATACATGAATGGGGAAAGGAGAGACTAATGGTGAGTTAATTTCAGTCAGAAAACACAACTATGATTGTATGCTAGTGTCATATATATGTATATATAGACATAGATAGACATATATATGACACACTTTGAGCAAAATTGTAATTGTGATAACCTGAAGATGGCCGCTTTAGGCCGAAACATGTAGTTATTTACTTTGCTAATAAATACCATCATCTAGCATACAATCATAGTTGTGTTTTCTGACTGAAATTAACTCACCATTAGTCTTTCAACACACAACGGGGATGACACACCTCAGAATTATGGGGAAAGGAGAGCACAGCAAGTACATGCAAAGAAGTTTCAAAACTATGGTAACCAACACTGATACCACAAACTTCATTCTAACTTCCACACGTATTATCTGCTACCTAAATGCCATGTACACATCAGAGTCAGTATAAAATTATTTGTACCAGTGTGTTACCTTATTTAAAATGTCTAAATGGTGGGCTGTGTAGGCACAGGGAGACACAGTAAGCTAGAAAATATGGAAGCATATACAAATTTTAATATAATAGATCTGATTACTAAATAGATATAGCAGTCTGTCATGCTATGGCAGCAAAATACATCACACATTTCAAAATTTATTCAAAATGAGTGCAAGGAAGCCATATTCTCACCCGTCGCAGAGGAAGTTCATAACCACAAGCAAGTTAACAGACCATTCTTGAAGCTCAGCCAGCAGCCTGGCCAGCTGAAAGATTATTGAGTGTCATGTGGTCAGCCAAGAAGAAATTATAAAAAAGTTAAACTTATAAATCAGTTATATCACAGCAGGAAGAAAAACATAACATTTTCATAGTGGAAGCAGGGGTAGTAGTTATAGTGAACCATGAACACATTGTTATTGGATGATATATGACTGGAGTTTTAACTGCAAAGAACAACATAGGGTCCCATTGTTAAAAACTGTGAACATGATGACTAATTGTATGGTTCCATAAGGAAGGGAATTTCTGAACCAGCTGGGCATGAACATTTCAAGAGACCCTGTGCCATAGATTTAAATATTATGTATTGTAAAGTCTATACAGCCGCATTAAGAACCTTCATACATTCCTACAGCTAGCAGTACATTGCGCCTTGTAAAATGCAAGTGGAGAAGAGGAGAGTTCTTGGTACCATATGATCGTAGCAAATAACTGTCACTCTTTTTGATGTCTGGATTATGTGAAACATTGACATCCTCGAGCACCATTTCCTCTGCAAGTCTTGAGAAGTCCCACAGCTTGACTGAACAGTCCTGTGAACCTGAGAAAACAGCATGTGACATGAATGCCCATCTTTTAATACTGATCACTCAGTTGTTACATAGTTAGGAACTTGGCTAGCTATCCTGACTGAGAAGAAAGTTCTTAAATTATGTACACAGAGTAGCTAATACATATATGCAAAAGGTGAGAATGCAGTTCTGTCTATAGAGAAAATTTAATATGCTAGGGTGTAAAGAAGTGTAAATGGCATTCCATGTCAGCTAGGCATAGCACATCTGTGGGTTGGATATGGAACAGAAAACCTCTGGTCATGGAAGGTAACTATGTATGTACTGAATCTACTGTAGTTGTAAGTAAGTTGTGGTGCACCTGCTGTGGAGTTATGTGGGGGTTAAAGAAGCCATCATTGTAGAAAATTAGCATGTAACAAGATGTCACTTTCATTTGGACAGATGCATGAAATAAGTAACATGAGAAACATTTAATTGGGTAGAGGTGGTCAGATGGACAGCATTGCCTGAAAGACCCTGGTGTGAATGGGGGGTTAATATTAAAATGGGTACTACAGTAACTGGATGTACACAGGATAAAGTTGTCCCAGGATAAGGTCCAATGGCAGGCTGTTGTTAATATGGTAATGAACCTTCAGGTTCTACAGATGGCAGAAATTTCTTGAGCCCTTGAGACTGTCAGCTTCTCAAAGACTTGCTCCTTGGAGGTGGTGGCTCTCTGACTTGACAAAGACAGAAGACAGAACTTTTAGTGCAGATCTAAGAACTAAACTTCTTGAGATATATCCACAGGAAAAATTCTGGGACCTTCCAGTCTGCGGATGGCAAAGGAATGTCTCCAAGGCAAATTAAGCACCCAGCCAACATTGCCACAACAAATATAATGTTTTGCCTTGCTGTGTGGAACATTGCACCATCATGTTGAAACCACACATTTCTTACTCTCTGCCTCACCCTTCACAGTTCAGCAGGTAAAAATCCTTGCCACATGGTGCAACATGGCTCAGAATCCTCCACTGTGGTAACTGCTTGTGTTTTTCACAAAGAAGTAAGGGCCAATGATACTAAATGTGGAAACATAATATCAAATGGTTACTCATGGACAGGAAATGTTTGCGGTGGTGTTACAGTGGGACCTGGGAACAGTTAATGGTGCTTGATTGCAGTGAGTTATGCAGAACAGTGATCAAAGCAATATATCAAATATTGAGGTAATATGGGACATGTTATCTCCAGAAAGTAAGGTAAGGTTGGTAAACTGTGACTGTTAATGTAATTCGTTAGAGTGTTCACTTCGTTCGTTGTCCAGCCTCTTGCACTTACCCACGAAAAACTACCACTATTGTGCCCCACAATCTATATTAGGATAGTTCAAGAAACAGGATGGAAAACGGACTGGATTCATCTGGCTCAGGATAAGGACAAATGGCAGACTTTTATAAATACAGTACTGAACCTTTGGGTTCTATAAGATGCAAAGAATTTCTTGACTAGAAAAGGACTCTCCACCATGGTTTGCATTGTGCACATATGCACACAGGACAATTCAGTAAATGGTGCCCTTTAAGAAAATGTCTGTATTAAAAAAATCTTGGTTGAAAACTTGATTTTAAATACATATTATTCACCTTGTAACTGCTCAAGAAGAGCATGGGGTCCCCCCACCCTCCACCACCACATGCCTGAATAATCTGAATTACCTGATGTAAGGATGTGCCCATCTCGACTAAAGGCAAGGGTGTGTATGGGACCTTTGTGGCCTGTCAGTTCTGCCAGCAAGTGCCCATGTGCCAGGTCCCACATCAGGACTCTTGAGTCTGCGCCTGCTGATGCAAGAAACCTCCCTTCCACTGAGAAGCACAAGGCATATATTGGAGCCTGCATCAAATCACAATGACACACAATAAACTAGGGTGTTCACTCATGGGGAAGTTCACTTATTAGGGTGTCTGACAGCAATATGCTGAGGAAAATGTCTGGATCCAAGAGAGATATAATGAAAGAAAAATGAAAATACAAAGTAAGGAGGCTCATACACTGCACCCTTCATATAAGTGACTAAACCAAGGCTAAGTTTGGTAGAATGTTTACATGTATGGGGAAAACAAGGACTGCCTAATTAATTGTGGTCTGAAACGTCAAGGGAACAACTGCTTCAAACATGTGGGCTAAAATGGAGGATAATAAAATGGATCTTAGACTAAAAGGTTATGAAGATATGAACCAGACTGAAATGAATAAAGGGTATGGTATAATGAAGTGTCTCTTGTTTGGCTTCCACAACAGGCCATTTCTGCATATTGATTAATTATCCACTATTCTAGGTAGGCCCAGTATTCAGAATTATACAGAATTTTACTACATAACAAAGAATCAGAGTTGATCATGTGGTGTGCTTGATTATGTACAAATGAGCAAAACTGTGGGGAGTATGTTACCTCACCTTGTGTCCTGTCATGAGTCGTACGTGGTTCCCTGTCAGGCAGTCCCAGAGCCTCACTGTTCGATCACTTGAGCCAGTTGCAACATAGTTAGAGTTGGGATGGAACTGGATGCACTACAAGAGTTTGAAACAAACTGCTGTATAACTGTAAGTGAGCAGATCTGATGTGAAATTTAAATGCTACAGGAAATTACACAAAACAAAGAAATGTACATTACAGTTTCCTATAAACAATTTCAGTGTCTTCACCCAACATGTCAATCACTGCACAGGTGGAGGGCCAACTGTAATTTACAACAAAAAACCAATGAAGGGACTTCTGAAACTACAGGTTCTTTGGCACTCTCTAGCAACTTCAGGATTGAACAATAAAGAAAAAGCATCTCCTTTCGCATGCCATATAAGAACATTTCTTAAAGGGTAATATATCTTCTGACTACTTCATTAGTTATGCCCGTGACAATTCTTACTACTGAGTTAAGGAATTTATTTGGTGCTCAGCTGAGCTGGAAAAATTCTCAGGCTGATATACTATCTGAACTTCAGAAAGAATGGGTTATTTCCAAATGCCTGGATTGCTATTCTGCATATCTTATTGGACTCAAGGATAAATGCTCTGCAGTTATCACACTGCAGACACACATTTTTATCTCATTACATATTTGCTATATAACAACATTTCAAATGGAAGCTGTAGACCGTAATTACCTTTTTATTTTATGGCATATCAATGTGTACAATGAGCAGTTTTGCAAAGTTCTGTAAAGTTAAATTTTGATTTCATGTAAATGAATAACTGATCAGTGCATACCAACACTAAATTTACCTGTTAACTTGCAGTGTTAATCTTTTGAACAAATTTAACCAAAATTCAATGAGTCCCAACATGTCCACTACAAAATGATAGAAGAAAGGAAAACTGAAGTTTTGGCATTCAGACCACAGATATTACAAATACAGTATTCCACTTTGATTAAAATGATGGGAATGCCTTACATCAACATCAGAGAAGTGGCCTGCAAATATTCGCAGTGGCTGATGCTGGTCAGTGGCCCAAAGACGGGCTGTCTTGTCATGGCCAGCAGTGGCAAAGTAGTAGCCATGAGGTGCAAACCGCACATCCCACACAGGAAAGATGTGGCCCTTGTAGCATACAAGACAAGTCCATGTTTGAAGACTCCACAGGCGCACTACATAAAGAAAAGCTGGTCAGCACCCACAGAGTAACACTGACAGAACAAGTATAGCTTATATAACAAGATCTTCAATACAGCAACAAAAATCATCTCCATAAACTTTTTTAATGTAACATATTTAGGAGTTTATTATTTATGTATAATTGCATAGAATACTGTAACTGCAAACTCCAGCATTCATGGAATGCAGCCCTTATCGATCTAATGCTTAGAACTACTACCTCTACCAGGTGTACCTACCTTTATTACAGTAATTTTACCTCCTCCTCCTCATCCATTCCCAATATAGATTTCTAAACTTATTCTCCCACTTACATATAACAGTGTACAAAAATTTTCCTGTCTTCTCAAATCTGTAATATTAGTACACATACACATACTTCTATGTTACCTCTGCTATGCTATTTCTTACTCAAAAAATGATTTCCCCAACCCAGAATTTCACAGCACTTTAAAAAGTAAATGAATAGCATTCTCTTTTTCCCTAAATAGTGGACATCATCTCCCCTCCAATTTTCTCCTTATCCCTCTCAGTTTCCAAATCCCCATTTTCAAATATGCTACTATAGACTACAGACTGCATAATTTTAATTCCACAATAAAATTTAATGACCTCTTCTCTAACATTGCTAGAGAAATGTCATGTCAGTGCATCTTTGTTGAATCTTACTGCATACTGCAATTGTATTACTCTCATGTGGGTTTTGTAAAATGTATCCTGAAACAACTGTGTCTGCTTCATCCCTCAGTTTCTTAGCACAACATCCAAATTTCATATTACTTATTTGCCAGTCAAAAACTTCTCTGCCCATCTGCAAAATTCTCAAACAATATTTCATGGCCACATACAATACACTGCCTCTCATTTTTCTCTCACCAACTCCAATGATGATATTCCATTCACTGCAGATCTGGGTATATTCAAACTTACTTTCTTTCTGTCTTTCTTACCTATTTATGTCCACTGAATCCTATAAACTTCTCTCCAATGCCCTTCAATCCCGATATTTCTACGCCATCACTCTCAACTCACACACCACCTCCTACGTATTTTCTACATTTTGAAAATAAAGAATGCCTTGGTAAATCCTTGGTAAAATCTGTGTATGATGTCATGTAATGCACCATTTGGAGTCTTCGTGATCATGCATAAACCAAATTTCATTCTTCCTTTCTTCTGTTAATCTTCTTCAATTACATTCTAAGTTACACTCCCTATTGTATTTTGCCACATAGTCAGTCCCTTTCTGCAAACCAGTAACTGTCAAGACCCAACAGGTAAATCCTCTGCGAAACAACAAACTGGGCAGCAACAACTTTCCAACATTTGAACAAGTGTATTTCCTATACAGATACAATCATTAACAACATGTACAGTAACAGCCTGTTAACTGAAAGTACTGAAGGCCAAAACCTTGGGTTTCAAGTTATGCAATTTTTAATCATCCTATTTTTTCAATGCACACCCACCTATTACATGGTTGCTGAAGTTCGGAAATCATGTAAGCTGTGATTTTTTTACTCAAGTATGTGGACCTCGTCATATATATCTTTAAATGCATACTTCATAGTTTCATACACTTTACATCAGAACACAAGCAACTGAACAACAATCCATATCTGTCAAACACTAAACTTAGCTCAACATTTCTTAAAAAAAGAATCAGCTGACCTTTGTTAAAAGAGTGCTCAGTGTTAAAAAAAATAAATTGGTATGGAAATTGTCCATAAAATAATATACAGAAGACTTAATTCTAGCACCACTGGAACCAAGGTACTGCTGGACTATCAAGAGTGTCTTTTAAACCTCTAATTTCATTGTCAATGTCAGTGTTACCTGCTTTTTTTCTACACCTTTACTAGCATTAGCACCTTCATTCATCTTAAATGCCACTATTACAGTCAGATGGGTGTAAATATTTGAAATACAAGGTGAAAGTTGTTGGGAAAATACTTGCACTTCCTATCATTAAAGAGAAGTTGTGGCCGACATCATGTGATATGGTGATGGGCTGGAAGTTAAGTGCAAAGATGACATCCTACAGTGCAGAACAAAAATATGCAAACACTTTTTTGATGTGAAAGTGTTTTGCATATGCAAAGAAATCACTGACAACCTTTTAATGTTTCTGATGTCCTTCAAGAATTCGTGTAATGAGTTTAGTATAAAAATTTGGAGAAATGGTCAGGTGTTATGGTAAATTTCTGGAAAATACTTTTATTCCTTTAGGAAAAGGAGTGGGTTCTGATCTCAGAGATGGGGGAGGGAGGAATAAATAATTAACCCTTAGCCTACTAATGTTATATATATATATATATATGGAGCTCCTAGTAAAGCCAGAAATTTTAACATCCTATATATGTGACCCTACCTTTGGCAACGCTGAAAGCAGTCTGTTTCTACTTGCTGCACAATGTTTCAACACTGAACCAATGCAGAGTGGTTTCTTGTGTCACAGTTGTGTGTAAACACTTTGCCAACTAGCAAGGTTACCCTATTTAACCATGAATGCATAAGTGTCATACGTCTTGAAAGCGTATTGTGCAGTTAGTTCAGTCTTGCATTTAGTTAGGGGAATGGAATGTTGGGTCATAAAACTATGTTATTTTAGTAACACACAGCTGGGTAACGGTTGTTAGGTAGGGGGAAGGAGCATTTTCCCCAACTGCGTTGCAGAAGTTGCAACTTATGTCGCTTGAGAGTTTGCTGTTCCACCCAGTAGTCGCACTATAGTTTTCGTTAATGGAACATGAGATTTCTTGTGTAAAAGTAGTGCAATTTCTACATCAAAGATTATAAAGATTACCGCGATTAGAAAATTAAGGCACAGTGAATGCCTACTCCACACCTGCTAACCTTCATGTTAACGACTGGTGTTTTTGTCATATAATTCTTTAAATAAAAGTTGTACAAAATAAAAACAGTAAATTCTGTAGCAACTGAATGGAATACCTGTTGTATCCTCTGAACAGGTTAATAATAGCGTTCTGTCTGGACTGAATGCTACACGGTACACTGGCCCATTATGCCCATGGAGAGTTCTGCTTGTTTCAGCTGAGCGATCATCCATCATGCGAACCAATACATCATCTACAAAACAAAGCCAATGTGCATGTCCTTACACTTCACTTCACGTCACTGAAACAGGTGAAACACGATATTGCTGGGCATGAGATTGTGACTGTAGGGAGGATGGACCATAACCATTCAGCCACAGTGCCGCTGCCAGTCACACTTGTGATTGGCAGTAGGGACCCAGTGATTTACACCTCTTTGAATGCCTTAAGAAGTACCTGGCTGGCAAGCGATTTGCAACCAATGCCAATATGACACACACTGTCACTTCTTGGCTACAGACACTTGAAAAAAATGTATTCAGCACCAGGTACAAGCCTTTGTGCCATGGTGGGATAAATGCTTAAATGTCAATGGTGACTATGGGGAGGTCTGATGCATACCATCTTCCATCCATGTGCCATGTATCCATCAACAACAGACTCAGCATCAGTGTGTTCGTTACCCATAATGGAGTGGGTCTTACATTAAGTCAAAGGCATCCTCCTCTGCCAGCCACCATCCACAGCATTACTGTACAGAGTTCACACCAGAAATTAACCCCTCCCTGGTGCCAAATTGGGTAATGGCTGGAAAGATGAAACGGATCAGAACCGAGGCATTGGCCACTGACTGTCCCAACATACCAAAACAGTAACAAAATTTGCAACCTCACACTTTCAACAGATTTAAGATGAAGGATAACTACTTCTTTACAAAGAAACATCATTACACTCTCTGCACTTCAAAAAGTCCTTACCAGCCTCTCGATCAATGTCCTGCAACTGCTCTGCCGACTTCATTGCTCGTAACTTTTGGGGAACAAGTGTCCAGACCTTGACAATGGAGTCTGTGAACCCCACTGCCAACAGACTGGAGTCTTCTGACACCTCTGCACTTGTCACTCTGTTGACAGCAGGCATAATTTAACAAGTGGTGAGAAATGAGAAACCAGATTTGGCTTATGTTAAGAATTTGGGAGAACCCAGTTAACATGGCAAAACTGGCATCCAGGAGGAAGTGAACCCCATTTTGATCAAGATGGTTATTACTTATATATGTGCAATATAGCACTATATACATATATCATATGTATTGCATTACAGCTATATAATACTGCACTATACACTTTTTTATTTGGCACAACAGTCCAACTTGGGCCTAGGCCACCTAGTTTTCAAGGTTTCTAGATCACACAATTAGATACACACTTAGTGGGACTCGCCTGAATAAGTGATCAGCTCATCACAGTGGCTGCTACCTACACAGCACGTAACAAACACAAGAGTTGAACAGCCATGCCCTCAGTGGGATCTGAACCCACAATTCCAGCAACCATGCAACTTCAGACCTACACCTTAGACTGCACAACTACCAGGATCAGCAGTGCACCATACATACCCTACATATTTAAGATGCCATTCAGTTTAACATGTGTATTAACTTACAGATGTGTAGTACTGTACAATACATACACTATGTATTGAAGATTTCATTCTGTTTAACATGATTTACCTACAGGCATACAATACTGCAAAATATACACCCTGTGTATTTAAGACCCCATTCTGTTTAACATGAGTATTTACTTATGGATGTAGAACACTTCATGGCACATACCCTGTGTACTTTGGACCCAAAATCAAAGTTGAAAATCATGCTAAACATGTTCACTTCACAGTTAAGCAGTATTTATTTTTAAGTATAGCTAAGCAGTGTGAGTACCAGAGAAGCAGAAAGCTGCCTTCCCACCATAAATGTACTCAAACACTTGCAGCTATCATTACTATTTCAGAGCTCAGATATACAGTAAGAAACTCACACTCCAGCTGAGTTGAGCAATGTGTAGAAGCAGACTGACGGAAGTGTTTCAGGGCCCAAGGTGACTCTCTTGGAGGCCTCTCGTAACGCCTTCACCTTCTCCAACTTATCAGCATCTTTCCTGCAAGAAGGATTTAACTTTGTGGATACAGCTGACTGCTCTGAACACTAATAAAATATGACCCTGGAATGTGACACAATGCAAGGGGCCATTCCATGTGAAATCAACACAGCAGTTGATAAACCCACCTTGTATTTCAACAAAATTTTGTAAGCCTAGAGAGTATTATATGTAAGTGATAAATATGGAGGTTTTCCTTACTATATCACTTACTTTCAAAGATAATGCATTTTGAACTTTTAAGTTTCCATTGCCTGAAAAATGCTTCACCAAAATGCTTGTAACTCTGGTCCTAATTGAGAAGGCTACTCTTAATTTTACCGACCGAAAGCTCTCAAAGGGGCTCTGATTTGGTATGCCACACATAATACAGTACGGCATATTAACATTTTGACCTGAACACTCAAATATGACTTTATGTTGTCATGAAATGCTTCCTGTAGCTGTGTTGATCTGACACAGCATAACCTGTAAGAGATATGAGCAGGAATTTTTAATAACATATAAACATGGGATTCAAATATGCCCCCCCTGTACAAGCAAGCAGTGAACATATATAGTAATAAATTATGACATTCCTGGTTCATGTGAGAACAGCTCAGTTGTTCTTTAACAAACTTTAAAAAAAACATACAATACATTATTTAGTGTTAATCTTGATCTAAACAAACTCTAGGCCCTTGGAAGAAAAAAAAAGTGAGCAGTAGCCACAGAGTCTGTCTTGTGAATACATTCTCAGAAACATCTCATACAAAGGAAAGAAAACTGGCCTGGAAAATTAAACTAATAAAAGTGTCATATGTACTGTAGGGTTACACAATATCAGGCTAGTTAGTCTCTTTACACAAGTGATAATAAAACTTCTGGTTCCACAACAGGTGTTGGAGTTCTTCAGTTATGAACAGAACATCATCTCCAGAACTCTGACCCATAACGTTTAGTACATAAATGTTAATTTCCTATAATTTTGTTACTTGTTCACATTTTCTAAAAATTCTAATCCATAGTTACTCCATGTCATATGTTTTATCTTGTTTTGTTGGTCCAAAACTATCAAGTATATAACATTAATACCATCACATGCATCTCCTTTACTAATTCAGTTTATACATAAGTAACAGAAATGACTGGATAAGGAGAAAAGTATGTCACATTCCCACAATTCTAAAATTCAAACAACACAAACTGGACCTGGTTTAGTGTCACATGTCAAAGAGCTATGAATTCAATCAATCTGACACTCACAAGTCTGGAAGTGGTATTCTATCAACTGGAGGTGCATTAGGGTCAGATTTAGTCTTCTTGGAGAATAGTGGATCCTTTTTGGCCTTCTTCTTCTTAGGTTTATCTGTACCATCACCTTCTCCATCCTCCTCCTCCTCCACAGGAAGGTACTGGATGTCAGGCTCCTTCAGAAGTCCGTAGTACACTTTGGCCTTGTTATCTGTTGGCAACAAGCATTTCTTTGGGCACACATCAAAACCACAGCCACACAACATACATAGTTTTTGGCACAATGGAATGTGTTATAGCAAGTTCTATAAGACAGACATATAAGAAGAGAGAAGGCAAAGCACTACTCATTCTTAATCTTGACACTAAATCAAGGTGAGTGGTCAGCTTCACATCTGGCTGGATGATGGACTAATAACTGTAAAAAGTGACGAGACATGAACAGTTCCAAATCAGACAATATGCTCATCAACACAACACTTTAAAGACGGTGCATATGAAATCAAAATCGAACTTGATAATAATCAAACAAAAGAAATATTCAGTAAAGAACAGTACCTCTGGCAATGATAAGTGTTCTATGAGAACAGTGTCTGATGAGTGTTGTCAGCCAAAATGTCAGAACTCTATATTTCAGTTTCCTCTGAAACACCAGTTACTATGAAGAAAGTGAAAACATGAGAAACACAACGTCTGAAGATACAGCTCATTTTTTAAGTAACTCCAAGAAGAAACACTGCCAGACAATACAAAGAGTCAATAACTCAACAAGGAATAAAGCTTAAAATAATGATAACTGGAGACAATCATGCAACAATTTGTGCCACTGAACTGTAAAAGAATTTAGGTGTAATTCTTGAAGTATCAAGTTTTGCAAAACCAGGTGTTGGAATGAGTGTTATTACAGACACTTATCCTTTATCCTTTTATGTGTGCCATATGAGACTTAACATTTAATTAACTAATTCTACAATAAGCATTTATGTCTTATTCTGCATCCAACAGGTTTTTCTTTTAAGGATTTGTAAAAGGTAAAGCAATTCCATTACAGGTCTGGACAGGCCCTGAGGGTTTCAGGAGGTTGAGGCTCCCAGATTGCAAGACAATTGGCACATGAAGGTAGTAAGGTTGTGAGCCCTATGCACCGGCCGCCTTTGCCCCTCAGAAAATACTCCTGGTACTCATTTCTGTTAGAGGCTGAGTCAAACCCAGGGCCACACTGCAGTTGGAAGGATTATGTCAATGAAAAATTCCAATGACACCATCAGGAATCGAACCTGCGACCTTCCAGCCTGTGGAGCAGTGTCTCAACCAACCGCGTCACCACGTGCTTTATGTATTTGTAAAATGCAAACATAAATAAATAAATCTACTGGAATACAGAAGTCATAAGCCTGAGGAACATAATTTAAAACATAAAAAATGGCTGTAAACTGTACTGAAGTAACATAGAGTGCAAAGGAAGTACTTCTTAATTGGCAAATACACAATGTTTACTGCCATCTGCCAGTCCACTGGATCACTCACCCTGTCGAGTAGCCTCCCCCACCACAGCACCTGCGGTAGCTTCTATCTGCTGCTTATTGCGTGCAACACCCTCATACATATCGAAGTATAAGTGCTCCTGGATAATGTTGAGAACCACACTGTGCTTCTTTTCCTGCAGGTGTCTCTTGAGAATGGACAATGTGTCCCTTGACATTCGGATGATGAATTCACTTGACCTAAAGAACAACAGATTATTACCTATGAGCAGTAGGTGGTAGCATCTGTTTGGTCTGCATGCAACATCTATCAGTGTGAACCGACCCATTTGTACCATACATATTCAACAGCAAAGCAATACACAAATTAGATATGGTAGCCAAAACCAGCAAATGCATGTAAGTGTATGAAAGTATATTATAAACGTAGTATACCTCCTACATATTTCAGCCACTCACGCGGACCTCTTCGTGGAGGTGTGATGCAAACGATGTTTACATTTATATATTACAAAAGTAAGGTACACAGTATGCATTATGTCGTTCTTTCATGCTTGTGACATACTACATACCATCTACATAAATCATTACACCTTAGAATTAATCACAAAAAAATTTTGTAAATGTATTTTAAAATTGAATACATTTTTAAACCATTTACTTTTTAAGACATCACATTGTACATATGTGCATCAGTTCAGAAACTTCTGTAATACTCGATTTATCTGTCCTGGGTAATGCATTTCCCTGAGGATGGCCACATGAGCGGCCAAAACACATAGGAGATATAATGTACTTATATAATACTTTTATATACTTATGTGCATTTGTAGGTTTTAGCTACCACATCTAATCACTCAATGCACAGTTACTGATCACCTAAAATCCAAACACATATGTTTGCGTTTCACCTGTCTACAGTGCAGAAGATGAACCATACCCCGAGTCAACAATGGAAAACAGGTGACAGGAAAATATTAAATAACTCTAAAGACCCATCATATGGTGTGGTTATCATAATATTCACATGCTGAAGCACAGTGTCTTTAGATACAAGGGGGTGCTGATAAGTCCTTAGCCCGAACTACTTCCCAAGGTTGTAGGACGGAATCGATAGTGTCATTGGAAAGAGGGGTCTGTTCATGTGCTGAATTGCAAGTCTTTTCTTGTTACAGAGGCTGAACGGAAGCACATCAGGTGACACGTGTGATTTCAACAACATGGAGACGCGAGCTGCCATCAAGTTTTTTTTTTATGCAAGGTAAGGCACCGAAGGAAATTCACGCCATTCTGACAGAAACATTAGGGGAACATGCACCATCGCATGCCACCATCAAAAACTGGGAGGCCCAGTTTAAACGTGGTGATTTTTCCATCTGTGATGTGCCTCGTCCTGGACGAACCAAAACAGTGACCACTCCAGAGACAATTGATCAAATTCAAGAGCTAATCTTGGAAGACCGCTGGATATCGGCTAAATCAATAGCTGAGCAACCGGGCATCTCACGTGACCGGGTTGGGTCCATCATTCATGAAGATTTGGACATGCGGAAGCTCTCCGTGAAGTGGGTCCCGAAATGCCTGAACACGGATCAAAAACGTCAACGGTGCCAGTCATCTGAGCAACTTTTGGAATTTTTTCAGCACGATCCACATCATTTCCTATCACGATTGGTGACCATGGACGAAAAATGGTTATATCACTATGACCCGGAGACAAAGCAACAATCAATGGAGTGGCGGCATAGCGGCTCATCCCACCCCAAAAAATTC
>Ga0136643_10005789_pt1 | contig 17541 bp, 15 predicted proteins | sample TergutLab28metaG_FD_96883 | JGI IMG/M metagenome (GOLD analysis project Ga0136643, IMG submission 96883) | Labiotermes labralis P1 segment gut microbial communities from Petit-Saut dam, French Guiana - Lab288 P1 (version 3) (version 3) | ecosystem: Host-associated > Arthropoda: Insects >... | reverse complement strand
TATCAGGCGCTTAGGTGAAGCCGCCGCGGCTAGTGGAGGGGAGTGCGGGCCGTGCCACGACTTTACACTGAATACCCTGGCATTTGCCTTACAACTGAGGAAAATCACGGAAAACCTCAGTCAGGGTACCCGAATGGCGCTCGGTTATTCAGCGCCGAACGCGATTCGTTTTGTCGACTTGGGAATCGCGGGCAATGGCCTCGACTGACCTGTTGTCCCCTGCCGCCCTTGGCTTTCGCGTCAGGCGACGGGGTCAACCCTCGGTCAGCGTAAGTATCTGCCGAGTTACCGTAATACGGGGTTCCCCACATAAGCTAACTTTGAGTCAAAGCTCTCGGTCAGGGCAATGATGTGGTCGGCAAACAGCGAAATGCTCAGATCCTTGTGTATCTGCCTGTTACTTGCGTACCAAAGGGCACCAGTAGTGAGGCGAAGACACTTGGATTGTAACACCTGTAACTTCCGGACATGGGAGCAGGCAGCGGACCTCCACGCGGGGCACGCATAGTCCGTCAGGGGCCGGATGGGCTGCTTATATAGCAGGACTCAGTTCCTGATGGATAGATCACTCTCCCTATTCAAGAGGGGGCCCAGCATATCCAACCTGTGAGCAGTCCTCTTCCTGACCTGGTCGATGTGAGACGACTAGTTGGGTCGTTTATCTAGGGTCATCCCCAGATAACGAGTTGTTTCGACTCATTCGACTGGTTCCCCGAAGAGAGTTACTGGTCGGGGCTGGATGAAGCGCCGCCCGGCACGCGCGAAGATAGTCGAGGTGCGGCGATTATAAATTCACTCAACCACTGTTGAAGGTCGTTGAGGTATGTCTCCAGGTAGCTGAAAAGCGGCGTCGGCTTGCGAGACGTGGCAATGATGGTTGTGTCCTCCGCGTAGAGGGCCAACTCGACGTGGTGCGAGGGTGAGGACATGTCGTTGACGTACAGATTGAAGCGGACAGGGGAGATTAATCCCCCCTGAACTACCCCCGCCCGCATGCCTCGATGCGATGACGTGGCCGTCTGGAAGGACGCTTCCAACGTCCGATCCCTGAGGTAGGATGAGATTGTATGGACTATGTAAGACGGGAAATTGAGAAGCGTTAGCTTGTAAAGGAGGCCGTCGATCCAGGCGGTATCGAAGGCTTTTTTGGTAACGTCGAGGAAAACTGAGCCATTGAGCCTCTTTTCGCCGAAATTCCCGGTTATTCAACGATGCCGGCCAGCTGCAAGGTCGTGCTATGTTTGGGTCTGAACCCAAACTGCTCGCCTCGCAGCAGTCTGCGCTCATTTACTGCTTGTAAGATCCTAGCTAGTAGGATCTTTTCAAATAATTTATCAATCGTGTCCAAGAGACTAATGGGCCGATAGGAAGAGGGCAGCTCACGATCCTTCCCCGTTTTAAGGATAGAGATCACTCGAGCGTGTTTCCACGTTTGAGGAAAGTGATGGGTGCGGAGAACCGCGTTGAAGATAGGGCGAGGAGTGAAACCTCTCGCTTGGGAAGGTGCTTCAATGCCCTGTTCGGTATCACTTTCGGGCTCGGAGCCTTGCTGACCTTGAGACCAGTGATGGTTTCGTGAACCTCGTCAGGGGTGGTTAACTGTGGTTCGCTGGCAGGGCTTAAGAATTAAGTCCTCAGCGCAACGTAAACTGTCTCAATAACTGCCGGGACCAAAGGATAGGTCAACGACTGAAAATGAGCCTCCAGATTGTCTGCAAGGGCTTCCGCTTTCTCAGAGTCTGAGTGAGCGATTTCCCTTGGGATAACCAGGCGGGTAGATGGTGTAGGAACTCTCATCACCCGTTTGGTCATCCTCCACAGCGATTGGTCTTCAGGATCGAGGTATTCGAGTGTAGCGCTCCACTAGTCGTTTCTCCACTCGTTGAGCCGGCGAGTCACCGACCTCTGCAGGCGGTTGACCTCGGCTTTCAGAGCGGGGTCCCTGGTGATATGCAACTGCCTCCGAAGCCGATTTTTCAGGTGTATAATGATCTCAGGCTGGAAACGTGGCCTTTTTTTATACTTACTTCTCGCTGTTCGACCTGCCCTGCCATTGGTTAATTGGAAGATTTGGTAGGCGTGACTAGTAGAATGAATACTCTTGTCGATATGCCGTGATGGGAGGCTGCGCTTGTTTTGGAGCTGTGAGCGGAGACTGGGGTTAAGAGACAGGAGGATAGGACAGAGAGAGAGCGTTGCTGTGCTGTCTGGCTGAGAACTGGACGGAGGAAGGAGAGCTACAATGTGGGTGCCCCCACTGTTTATATAATGTATTTTGTGAATTGCTGCATACCGTATGCATAAACGGTTGCATCCAATGTGAAGAACATTTGCCATGACTAAGTACCTTGGGCATTTACACCCAGCAAATAGAGGTTAAGCTGTGGGCGCCACATTATCTTCATATTTACTACCAGCCTATGCTTGAAGAAAGGTGGAAATCCAACACAATTGGTGGTGATATTAAAGGTGTTGATGCTACTCCCATCTGTGCCTTATATATAGAAACAAGGAAGATCAAAGACTGTACCTAGATATGTAAACTATAACAGAATGTACTTGGTTCAATTAAGCAAACGTGGTGATTGCCATAAAGAGATATGCGCAAGTCCCCATCTCAAATAATGTTTGTTTGTGATACCAGAATTGGATTATGTACACCAATCTATGAATGCCACCAGTGAAGTAGAAACAGCAGACAAAGAAAATAAGAAAAATTGAAACATGTTAATTAACATAAAAAACTAAAACTATAGGTTGTTGAGGGTAGAGGGATGGGTTCAAGTTTCTTAGGTTTACGGCTGTCTAGCCATTGTTGGTGTTATGAGATCTATAGGGGATAAAGGAGGTAATTTAAGTAGAATCGCTCATACATTATGTAAGAAGTTTATGTAGTAGTTCATTTTATTGAAATTTCAATTACAGTGGGTCAACAACATTTCATGCAGTTACTGTGTACAGACTTCCCCTGTATGACCGAAGACACTGTTTTGCACGTACGTAGGTGTATCAAAAAGTTTCGAGACTAGTTCCATAGAACGCCAACCAATGGCAGTACGTGAATGCGTGCGCTGCGTTTCGGAGCAGGGAACGTCGCCACTCAGTATGCCGAGTGGCGTCGCTGTGTGAACATTGGGAATTGCACAACACGAGTGTTTGTCACCACGTGTGCCTTCACATTTGCGATTTCAGCATGGACGTCACACTGGAGCAGAGAGCAAACGTCAAATTCTGCGTGAAACTCGGCAAATCTGGAGCGGAGACTTTTGAAATGATACGACGTGCGTATGGAAATGAGGCTATGAGTCGTGCGAGGTGTTTCGAGTGGCACGCACTCTTCAAGAGAGGCAGAACATCACTCGAAGACGACGAGAGTTCAGGGCGAAATTCCACGAGCTCAGCACCTAAAAATGTGGAAACAATTCGGCGGCTTGTGCATGAGGATCGTCGGAGAACCAGTAAGGACATTGCTGCAATCGTTAATGTGTCATACCGAACAGAGTAGACAATTCTCACGTGTGATTTGACCATGCACCGCGTTGCTGCAAAGTTCGTGCCCAGGCTTCTGGCCCCGAAGAGAAAGAGCACCGTGTTGCAATTTGTGAAGTGCTTCGTCAGCGTGTCCTGGATGACCCATCCTTCGTGTCGAGGTTCATCACTGGGGACGAGAGTTGGGTCTACGGGTATGATCCCGAGACTAAACAACAGTCTTCGCAATGGTAGAGCCGAGGATCCCCAAGACCGAAGAAGGCGAGGCAGAGCCGCAGCGCGACCAAGATAATGCTCTTCTTGTTTTTCGACATTTGAGGGATTGTGCACCATGAATTTTCCCCCGAAGGCCAGACCGTGAAGGCCAGGTTCTACTGCAGTGTTCTTCGCCGTCTGAGGAAGGACATTCGGCGAAAACAACCTGAATTGTGGAGCGCGGGCAATTGGCTTCTCCATGATGACAATTCACTCTCTCACCGAGCTCTCGTATCTCGTGAGTTTCTCGCCCACAACAGCATTATCACACTTTCGCATCCGCCGTACTCACCAGATTTGGCCCCTTGCGACTTCTTCTTCCCGAAGATGAAGCTGCAGCTAAAGTCGCCGCTTGGACAGAATGGAAGAGATCCAGCGGGAATCGCAGAATGTTCTTGGTACGCTTCGAGAACAGGACTTCCAGCACGCGTTCCAACAGTGGCAACTGCGCTAGGATCGATGTGTCGTTGCACAAGGGGACTATTTTGAAGGGAATGCTGCCCAAACGTAAATCAAGTAAATACATTCTAGTGTATGGGCCTAGTCTCGGAACTTTTTGATTCACTCCTGTATGCATATACAGACCACTCTTTGTTTCACCTCATCCGTCAAGTGGCATGCATAGCTTCTACAGAAGGGCTGGTTCAATCCCAGGGCATTACAGATTAGATTTATCGTGGACAAATGCACCAGGATATTTTTTTCTCTGAGAACTTTGATTTAGCCGTGTTAATATTACTCCACCAACACACCATACTCAGATAACATCTGTCAACCAGTGACAATATATATTAGTAGTCAACAATGTTTTGGCAATATGTATGAAAACAACTGTTTTGCATGTGCCATTGCAAGGCTATCTGAATTGAATAATTAAAAACAGTGCGTCGTGTCCCATTTTTTAAAAAAGTGGATATGTTTTTTTTTAAGTATGTGAATTGTAGAAACTGATATATTTCCGTGTTATTCAAATCGTGTGTTTTCATTTGTAATATGGATAGAGTTCCTAGTACATTGCTAGTTCATTTCCTGAAATCTGGTAAAGAAAAAGTAAATATAAGATAATATAACTTAGCCTGTTTAAAAGCAGTGCCTTCTCGTATGGTATCTGAATGCGTGTAGAACTTGAAAATGAATTATTTGTGTCTACATTATTTTATTTTAAAAATGTTAATTTTGCATAGTCTAGGCCCTTCCCACCACTTTTTAAACATGAAATATGTGCTTTGTGCTCTTAAACCTCGATTCTTATGCATTCCAGGCAAATCTACATGACATAACATCTATGTGTGGTACGATACTTTGCTTGTCATGTTTGTTGTCGGCACACCTGATAAAACTGTCTGAAAAAAGTTGAAAATGGCTGACTAATGTGTGCATATTCTGGGTTGTTCTCACCATTTTCCAAGCATGAAATATATGCTTTGTGCTCTCAAACCCTTTACTCCCTCAGTATATGGTCTGCTATCATCAATTTGTATGAATTGACGGCATCTCCTTCACTCGTGCCATAAAACGTGCATCCTTCCACATGACCGTTGCCTCATTTTTGTCACCTCTCTCTCTCTCTCTTGACTACCACTTTTGGCTCCTATCATTGACCGAAACGTTGAGTGCAGACTGAAAAGCCACAAAAATTAGTGCCTTTCTTGCCATTAAAAATTCCGTTTCTGTGGGGTCCGGCTGGGAATTTGTGTTACTAGCGCCGTCATTTAGAGAGGTGCGGGCAAGAGCGACATGGGTGTTATCACGAGGGTGGAGACATACGGTAGAACACAAAATTTATACGTGTTACGATATTTTGCTCGTCATTTTCGTTCTCAGCACAACTGGATTAGCAAACAACGCAATTTAATCCAACACAATCTTCCCTTCGTTAGGCATCCAGATTTGACAGGCGTCCTTTTCACCCATATAGCCGACCAGTCGACCCAACGTACTCTCTGAGTCCCACTTGTGCTTTTCTGTCTGGGAATGTGCACATAATATTGTCACAAAACACCCAAGTGACCAAAAGTTGCATACGATCCAGTCCACAGTTCCGAAGAAAAGTAAACTTCCACTGGTGTACATGTAGGCCCAGTACGGCTGAGTATGTATACCACAGCATTACTAGCCTCAGCCCACGGTTCTTTTAGCAATCCACTGGTGTAAAGCACAGAGCGAGCGTTTCACACGATTGTAAGATTTTTTGCTCTGCTGCTCCGTTGTTTGGGAGTACATGGCATGGTGAGTCGGTGTGTAATACCGCATTCTTCTGACACTTTCTGTACAGCTTCACAGTTGAATTCCTTGCCACCTTCAGACAGCAGAACTTTTGTGACGTGTCCAGCAGTCTTTACTTCTTTCAGAAACTTCTGTAGGCACACCTTCACCCACACTTTGTGTGGTGATGAAGAACACACGTCGATATTTCGAGTAATCATCTTTGAAGCAACGCAATAGCAGGCACCGCCCACTGATGTTTCTGTCATTGGCACACACACACACACACATATCTTCGTTAATCTGTTCTCCAACTAAGCTTGGTCGACTTGTCCGAGTTCGGAAACTCTGCCGATGTGCTTTTTTCAAATCACAGCCGTCACAAAATTCTTTCTTTGCTTCCACATTAATACCAAGTTGCTTGAGCACTTTCATAACATGGCGCTTATTTTGATGACCAAGACGCTCACGCCATACTTGCAATGCTTGCGTTGCCAGATGGACCTCTGCTGCGTGTCGCGGAATACATAGCCGAATAGCCAATACGTGTACATAGAGGTTATGAACGATCTTATTCCATGGTACACTAGTTCCATCACCTCTGCGAATAAAAATTTCCTTTTCATTCAAGGTTGTGCTGTAGCCGTTTTGGGCGGCTGCCTTGACGGAGAATAGATGTGCGTTTGCAACTGGAACATACCACATATATATTAGTATTGCGTCATGCCACACGCCGTTGTGAAACATCTGGACGTTTATCATACATGGACCTATGCTTGCATCAGCACATTTTTCTTGCCAAGCACAATCGTTTCAGGATTGGCGAATTTTGTGTGACAAAATATTCTTTATTCGGCGTAATATGTCTCGCACCGCTATCACAGTACCAGCTGTCCGCATCCACAGTTTCCTCTTGAAGCCCCATTACATGCACTAGGAACGCATCAGCATTCTGCTTTTCAGCCAATTTACCCCCTTTGTCCCCTGTATGCTGCTCCCTTTGAGGGCTGTTATTTACTAATCCTACCCGGCGTTCTCAGATTCTTATTTCACGGTAATACGCGTCCAGCACCAACAATATCACTTTCTTCCTGCTGTTGCACCACACCTTACTCCCCAAGGCCGATTCATGCAGTGTTGCCAACAATCATTTCCATTACCCAAATTTCTCTATCAACTCCATTTCCTAACAAGGGCACTCCGCAGCCCGGTGACAGAGTTGCTTCGGCTTGTTGCTAGGAAATTTCTGTTTTGTGCGATCAGCTCCTCTGTTCGTGAGCTTACTAGAATTCAACTTCTTCTTGTCATTTGCATGTGCAACGAACGCCGTAGCTTCAGCCGACACCAATTTGTCAGCTTGCAACTCATGCGCTCAGAGCTTCTCAATGAGCAAATTCATTGCTTGTTTGCTCGTAGGAATGTAATGCCTAACATCCTTGAAACTGTCCTATTCCTTTCCAAGTGTGGACAAAATTCATCCAGTCAACATACGTTCAGAGAGTGTATTTTCACTGTGCTTCGCCAATTCGTCTTTTAGGTCGACAAACAGTTTTTACAGCTTATCGACTTGCGTGTTAGTGTATTCCTTGCAGTCCCGTTGTGCCTGGAAGAACGATTCAACGAACATGCTAAGCCGCTGCGTACTACTGCACTCAAGCCGTACACATTGCTTATCCCAAATGTCTTTTGCACTGGTGCAAGTCAACATGCGCTCCGCAACAGACTTACTCAGCGTGCATGCAATAATGCCTACAGCTTTTCTGCTGAGGCTGTGCATGTACAGGCAGGACAGGGCACTTTTGAGACCCCTCTGTGATGCCTTCTAGGCAATGGGCACGCAAAAACATTAAAATCTGCCTTTTCAATTTAGGTCAATCCTTAGGTCCTTTGAATTTTCAACTTGTACTTTTAAGTCACTATTAATAGCCATGTTGTTTTTTTTTAGTTACTTTACGTCACTGGTACGATCACTATTACACAATTACTATTTCACATCCACTGTTTCTGACCAAAATCTCACGTACCTGAGCCCATAACCTGTTCTGGGTGTAGTCGAAACTGTTTTGCAATGTGATTTAGTGGAAAGCGCGCAGGCGGGTTGAAAAGAGGAGTAGAGCAACACAAAGGAGCATAATGTAGCCTAAACGGTAAATACACGCACACAGCGCGAACACCGCATGTATCTAGTGTTCAGTGTTTTAGACTTATCAGAAATTAAAAGTATCAGTAAACTTATTAGTTTGTAAACTTATTTCATATAGACATTTCAGTACTTCAATCGTGGGCATCAAAAGGGAATAAATATTTGTAAAAAGCAGTGAAGACTATAACGCGATTTCATAAACGAATGTGCTGAGATTGTTTCATTTACTTGATTATTTTTCATTCATATGTAATGAGCGTCTCCAAGAACTATATAATTCGATTGTTTCATTTAATGACAAATACATGCATTGCCAAAATACGTAAACTTCAATTATAAATACTCACATTTACCTGTTCCACCGCTTCTCTTCATATTCATTTTCTCCTGTCTGAGAGACGAACATAAGTTTTCCATTTTCTTTGGATGTGTTAGATGATTTCAGTCAAGATTTGTGGCCTGCTTGCTGACCCAGTTACAGTAATCCCATAATTTATAAGTTTAATCATCTAAAGCTTTCACTGAAGACCCTGGAAGATACGTTTAGAAAGTCTCCCGATACGAGCATCTCTCTCCATGGGGGCCCCTTTCCAGCCAAGGGGAACCTGGTATGTGGGGGGGGGGGCTCGTATGCCAGGAGCTTTGATAGATGAATGAAGGAGTGCTCTAGTGGTGGGGCATCTCTCTGCGAGGGATTCCATGAAGGGGACCTTGAGGGAGGGCTCCTTTACTGGGGAACCCAAAAGATGATGTTCTTGAGAGATATGCAAAATGCCCTCTAAATGGGCCTCTCTCTCTATAGGGGCCCTGTTGGGGAACCTGGAGGGGTTCGTTTGTTGGGATTTTTGAGAAAAAAGAAAAGTATATCTTGTTTCCTTTCTCTGACCAGGAGGTCATTCAGTTTGTAAGTTTGAGGGCCATCTGGAACTTTAGTAAAGGAACAGGGCTTTCCTGAGATACTACTTTATGGTGCACAAAGGGCCCGTCTATAAGGCCTAGGTGCATCGGGACCATAAGGGCTCGAACCCAATGTTAATTAATCAATCAATCAACATTATATTTCACATTATGACACAACACATGCACATAAGCATCCACTGTTCTCGAAATGTCTGTGCGTTGGTCTGAGCCAACGTGAGATTTGTGTTTGCAGGTTTCGGAGATTTTAATGCTACTGGTCTCGTGATAAACTAGAGATATGTGTACTACATAAGCATTGCCATGTTTCTCATTACCTATCATCAAATTTAAGGGGATACTGGAATCTTACATGTGTATCAGGCCTCTGATAGATTTTAAGGAAATTTTTAGTATAACACTTTACAAAACCTAAGCTTATTTACGTAATCAATTTTAAGGCTCTTAGTAAGAAGTGTCTTGCATAATTATGCATTAGATACAGTACAGTATATTATGTTTCATTAAATATTTTTACAAAATTTTAAGAATACTGCTAATATTATATCAAACTGTGCTAAGTGTGTGCTGTTACAAGCACTGCTTAGCCCCATGTTAATCACACCCATATGAAATTGTATTTCGATTGGATCTATGGAAAATAAAGCTAACTAACTAAATATCACCATTATGTAGCTCATATTCAATTGATTTACAGGAAGCTGGACACACATGACTACACAGACACACACAAATGAAATATGAATTACTAAATTTTTAATCCAATGAAAGGGTGTATTTGGCCATTGTTACTGCTAGATGCTCTATTCCCACAACACAGGGAGAGAGTGCATCTGCTTTTTTCAGAGGAAAATCATATAATTCCAAATTTATGTTAAGCTTGCTTTATCTGTCTCGTTGTGGGAAGGAAACCATTATGGCTTATAGAAGTGTCTGACATATTAACTTTTCAGCTGAAAAGACTATTACAAACTACCCTGATATAGAACCAATTCACTTAGGACCCATGAATATCTGTGAACAGAAATTCCCTATTATTTTAATATTGGGAATCCTCCAAATGACACCATCCCGCTAGCTGCCATCTGCCAAAGACTCTGGTGATACAACTGTTTCTACAAGCATTAAATAATATTGGTATAGCACCATGTTGGTTAGTGTTTACAGAATGGAGATAGTGTGGTTGGCATTTCTGCCTGGCAATACAGCAGCAGTCAGGGAGTAGTACCTGTAAAAAACATTGTCTAGGCACTACATAAACCTCTTTTCAACTTACTATAGCCCAGTGTACTAAGATTGATGTTTTTCATTGACTCGCTACATGTTCAAACAGGAAATGACCACACAATCCTGCTTCCTTTTGCCTACTCTTTGCAACACTACCCGAGTCCCGAAATTTTCTACCCATTCTAGAATGTTCAGACAGCCCTAAGAATTTTAATATCACCTCTTACCGAGCAAGTAACAGAGCTGCTGAGTCACCATCAGATGAATGTAACGTTACAGTACAGTCTTTAATTGTCCTATTATACTACTGCAGTATGGGAAAAAGGACAGTATTAAAAGAAAGAAGTTCTGTTAATAAATGAAACAAGATAAATCATCAGTTGAAACACAACTTACATATTTTTTTCATAAGCTTGGCTACATGTCACAGCTTGATTCAATCCATCATCAGGCCATTATACAAAACAGACAGGAGTTATAATGTAATGACATTTCAACATACATTACTCTCATTGTGTTCTTTTTCTGGGATCCCACATCAGAATTATTATTATTACAATAAAACTGTAATGGTACAAGGTCCACTACTAAGGTTAAAAATTATTAAAAATATTACAGGTAACATGTAAAATGAATAATTAAAATACGTTAATATATATGGCAGACGTGCAAGAATAAGGTAGAAAATTTCCTGTTCTATTTTGCTAGGGTGGAAGAGATAAACAATTTTTGTATATATCTACCACAGTCTGTGAGCATATGTGCAAGAAGAGCAAAGATGGAAAATGTTTCATTTCATTTTTCCAGATATATGATATATCAAATATCTGAACATTTCTAGGACTGGTAACTTGAAAAATTCCGGGCTGAATTAGTGTTGCAAAGAGGAGGCCAATGGAAGCAGGACTATGTGGTCAGTGCCTGTTCAGACATGTAGTGAGCCAATGAAAAACACCATTCCCAAATATACTGGGCTCTAGAGAGCTGAAATAAGATTTCCATAGTGCCTAGACAATAAATACTTTGCACCAGTAGTACTCCCTGACTGCTGCTTTATCAACAGGCAGAAATACCAGCATTCCTTCAACAACATACAACATGGCCTATACCAACATGTAATGCTTACAGGCAAAGTTGTATCACCCAAGTGTTTGGCAGGTGGCAGCCAGCAGGAATGGTGCCGTATTGAAGATTTCTAATTACATATGACATATACAAGGGTTGGATACAAAGTAGTGGCAACACTGCTGTAACTTGAAGGATGTGCGTCGGGTGACACTACTGTCATCTGTACCTGATAGCAGAAGTTCAGTTGAAGTAGTACAGTGAGTGGTGATGGTTGTGTTTGATTGAGTTGCATTGTGCATCGTCTTGAAGTGCAGAAGCCCAATTCAAACGCCCTAACAACATGTTTATGAAAATAGACCAACGCTCTTGGATAAAAATTGAAGTTGCACAAGGTCGTAGTGCACAAACCTGTTTTCAAGGACTGCGAGAAGCATGTGGTGATGCTGCTTTGCCATATCGCGCAGTGGCACGATGGGTGAAATTGTTCCATGAAGGGAGGGATTCCATTCAGGATAGCCATCGTTCAGGACAACCCCATGTTGACAACCACACAATTGAGCTCCTTGCTTCTTTGCTGGATGTCGAACGTCGATGGACTGCACGGGAGTTAGCTGCTGAGGTAGCCATATGCCACAAAACCATGTTCCACATTCTGCACGACATTCTTGGCTACTGCAAAATTGCAGCACATTGGGTACCCCATACACTGTCCGAGGTGTAACAATGGCAATGGTATGGAATTGCACAGGACTTGTTGAACCAGTACAGGAGGGAAGGTGATGACTTCCTTGGAAGGATCGTCACTCTGGACGGAACTTGGGCTCGCTTGTACGAACCACATTTGAAGCGACAATCAAATGAATGGAAGCATCCTGGCTCCTCTTGTCCGAAGAAAGCGCGCCCTACACAGAGTAATGTGAAGGTGATGCTCATTGTGGCATATGACATTGATGGAGTGATACTGCACCACACTGTCCCTCAAAGACAATTTGACAAGTACATCTTCCATCATTTGTTAAAATGCTACCCAAATATTTAAAAGATTCCACATTCTCTGGTTGTTTTTGGTCTATCATAATTTTTACTGGGAATGGTTGTCTTGAAATTCTCATTACTTTTGTTTTTTTCACATTCATTTCCATTCCATAGCATCCTCCAATTTCAATTAGTTTATCAATCATGTCCTGTAGCACCATTTCTTCCTTAGCCAGTAACATAACGACATCTGCATATTTCACTAAGTGAATGATTTGCCCTTCATTTTGAAGTCTCCAAACCCTTTCAGAGCTTCCTTGGTAAAGCATTCACTGTTCAAGTTGAACAGAATTGGTGACAAACATCCTTGTCTAATTCCTCTTCCAATCTTCACACTTCTTGTCTCCCCTTGGTTCAGTCGTACTTTAACACTCTGAGCCATGTACAAGTTGCTAATCAATCTTCTTTCACGCCAGTCACTACCAGTTACCTTTAGGATCTGCATTAATTTGGTCCAGTTGACTCGGTCAAATGCCTTCTACCAGTCTATGAAGCAAACATACAGTTCCACATCTATCTCCATGGTTTATTCTGATATTATTCTCAGCATCCCAATTGCATCCTTAGTTCTTTTTCCTCTTCTAAATCCAAACTGATCTTCTCTGAGTACATCCTCAATTTTCCTTTTAATCCTTCTTCTAAGTATGTGTATCTTTGCTACTATCTTTGCTGTACGTGTGATAAGACTGATTGTGTGATGGTCGCTGTGTTTTGTAGCTTGTGGCTTCTTCTTTAAGGCAATCATTGTAACTTCTGTGAAGTCCTTAAGCCATTCTCCAGTTTCATATAAGGTGTTGATCAATTTTGTCATTATTTTCAAACCACCTTCTCCCAGTAATTTGAACACATCTCCAGGTACATCATCATCTCCTGTAGCCTTCTTAATCCTTATTTCCTTGATAGCTTTTTGCACTTCACTTTGCAGATATATGGGCCTTCCTCGTCTAAATCTACTTCCTCTTCAGGTTCAACTTCTAGAGTTTCCAGTCAATTAGGTCGATTGTATAGTTCTGTAACATAATTCTCCCAAATTTTCAGCACTTGACTTTTATTGACTATTCTATTCCCATGGGAGTCTTCAATGCCAATATTTTGAATCCCTTGGGTCTCTTTCCAGCCTAGTTCTTTTGTCTTCATGTACATCAAATCATAACATCCTGTTCTTTGAAATTCATAATCTTGCTACATATGTTCTCAAGATATTCCTTTTCAGCATCATCTGTGGCTCTTTTCAGTTCATTCCTCAGCTTCCTGTAGTTCTTCCTGCCTTCTTCACTATTGACATTCTTCCATTTCCTTCTTTCATCCATTTTACTGATCATTTCCTGTGTAATCTATGGTTTCCTTGCCCTCTTCTCGACTTTCCAAACCAGATCATTGATAGTATCTAACAAACATTATTCCTTCATATTGTTCCACTGCACTTCAACATTCCCACTTTAACATCCCATTGCACCGTGTTTCTCTTCTAGAGTATCCCACACTCTTTGTTGTTGAGCAGAACTTTTACTATTACAATTTTATTGTAACCATAATTCTGATGACAGAAGATCCCACAAACAGAACACAACAACTGTACTGGTCGTGGACATGTAATTACATTATACTATACCTGCCATTTGTTTTGTACAATGGCCTAATGATGGATTTACTCAATCCACAACATGCAGTCAAGCTTTTGAAAGCGAATATAAGTTGTGTTTTGACTGATGATTTATCTCATCTTGTTTATTAATTTAGAGCACAACAGGATGTGATCTATTAAAGTAAAAAGTTCTGTGCTTGTAAAGGCCAATTTCCTGTAACTTTTCTACACAAAATAGCCAGCCATTCTGCCTTATCAGTACTGCATATACACATAAGTTGACACTATACTGGTGATACACTCAGTTTAAAGAATAAGTTGAACAATCTTGCAAGTGCTAAAATACAAAAGATGAAAGGTACAAAACATGAAAAAATGGAGGAAGCATTAGCAATATAGATAGAACAGTTAAATTTAAAAAATGATACAGCAACAGGTGAGATTATTAAGAAAAGGGCAAAAATGATGTGCAAGCACTGTGCACTAGTACTGTCTTAAATGTTCTTCATTGTTTTTATTTTGTAATTAAAATCTCTTTTACCATTTCAAGTAACCAATCATGAGTTTAAAAATGTTTCAGTATTTCAAATTACCCCCACCCTTACTAAAATGCCACCCTTGATACAGCACCACAAAGTGCACTGAACATACAGATATGCCATACTAAGTGCTGACTCTAGTAGAACTTTTGGAAGAATTACAACAAGTGAGTACAATTACCTTGTAAAATACAAGTAACTATAATTTTAATAATAATAATAATAAAACACTGGTATGAACATGTGTCAAAATCAGTAGAAACAAGTCAAGGAGGCAAGGTAACCATATTGTGGAATCAACAAGTACAAACTGACAGAACTAACCCCAACAACAAACCAGACATTATAATCCATGATAATGAAAAGGGAACATTATGTTAATAGACGCTGCAATCTCAGGAGACAGAAATGTGATTAAAAAAGAAGCCGAAAAGATTCTAAAATATAAAGACCTTACAATAGAAATACAGTGCATGTGGAATGTGATACCAGTAATAATAGGGGTGACTAGGACTATTTCAAAGTCATTTAGAAAATATGTGAGCAACAAACCAGGAAAACATGAAATCAAGGAACTACAGAAAACAGCCATAATGTGCACTGCACACATACTTCAGAATGTACTTATGTACAAATACAATAGATTGAACACTGAAAGCAATGATATAAGCACCAAGAATAGTAACAACAGAATAGCTGCAACACTGTATTCCCTAGGGATATAGTTTGTCTCAGGAATATAAGTATAAATACCCCACATAAAGGAGATGATGATGATGATGATGATGATGATGATGATAAGGTGGTGGTGGTGGTGATGATGATAAACTTGGACCTCTGTTACCATTGTAATGGACAGGTAATCCACTCCAGACTGAAACTGTGTCCTGTGTATGTGGTCTACACTAGTTCTGCTGACCTGATACCTCAGAGTTAAAAACAACAAAACAGAGAAATGCTATTAAAAGGACACAACAAAGCAAGCACACTGTCTCCACTTGTCATTCTGGAAAGTGAGGTAATAAAAATTTTGAAACTGGACAACTGAACATGTGAATTAGTAGTTACAATTTTGACAGCACATCACTGTGTATAATAGGTTCCAAACTATGTGGTTATACAATCTACATTTCCAGAAGACTAGTATGAGAAACCCACTGGATAGTTATTCAAATCATGTGGATTACTTTCTTGTACAAATTTGTCCATATTGATATAATTATGTGTCATGTCAGACGGTAAACTACACTGCCTGACACAACACACATCACATGCTCCATCTGGACGAGATCTCTTTGGATCACACAAGATCAAGATAGATGTTTGTATAGTAGAATGAAAATTATCTGAATTGATTGGGACAGTGGAAGTATGATTAATCAAACTGTTCAGATAATCAAACATGTATGAGAATATTGTCATCAAACATTGTAACTGATTTAGGAATTGCTTTGTAAACAATAACCAGCATATATTCAAATAATGACACACACTAAATTTATTTTGAACTTACCTAATTATTTTACTTAGTTTTAACAATAAATCCACATATTTATATAACAAATTTAAAAAAAACATAACTTATTACATGGTAGAAACAAGTAATGTAAACTTGAAAAAGTTGATTTTCTAAAATAACCTTGAATTTTTCTGTAAACCATGTGTGATTGTGCCAACTCCCTTTTTTTTTTTTTTTCTTTTTTACCAGCAGCAGTTCTGATGATTGTTGACATTCAGATAATTGATGCTCTACTGTATACTGTATTCATACGCAGTACAGAATATAAACAACTATAAACTTATACCCAGAATTACTATTACATAATTTTAATGTTATAATCATTCCCACAAGGGTGATGCACACCTAGATTAGCTGCTGGACTTCTATACCTTTGTTCTAAAAAACTCACTGAGGATGACAACCCAATGCCGAAACACGTACGAGTTTAATACTTGTGATCAATTGTATTTTATTAATTTCATATGTAGGTTGATATATTAATTGCAAAAATTTGCAACATATGAGTAACATCAAATTTATTGTAACATGTCGTAAGCTCCAAATTTAGTAACATCATTCATATATCAGGCTGAAACAGACACGTTAATCTTGTATTCATAAGGATATATGCTATAATAGTCAGAACTCAAAACACATAATTACTATGTTCAGCTGAAAATTCCCACTGATAACTTTTTGTTATACTGGTGAAAATGAGGGATATCAGTGTAGGCCAATACAATCCAGCTTCATAGGCCAGCTGCAAATATCTCTAGGTTTCAGAAAAGTGTTCCTTATACTAGTATAAAGATTTTCAATAGTCTCACTTCCAGTATGTCAAATCTCAGAAATGAGAAATTACATTTCAAGGTAGCACTAAGAAGATACCTTATTAGTCATTATTTTATGAACTTGCTAAATTTTTGAAGCAGAGAAAGGCTATTTTTCATGACTATATCTTATAATCTGTAAATTGTATTTTGTGTCTTATGATGTGTACTTAAGATATTTGCAATTGTATTACAACTTTGGTGCAAATTTTTTAAATATGCGTTCTATTTTATGTAATGGACATGTGTGTTTGGCGTGTGTCGTTATTTGTCTTACTTTGTTTGTGTTTGGGTACTGTACTATTGTGACTTCTTTTATATCTGGCTGTCTTATGACAGGTTTCTGGAACTACGAAATACGTGAATGAATGAATGGAATGAATGCAGGAACAAATGTATGTATATATGTATGTATGATGCATGTATGTATGTATGTATATATGTATGTACATATGTATGTATGTATGCATGTATATATGTATGTACGTATGTATGTGTATGTAAATATGTATGTGTGTGTGTGGATGTAGTTATGTATGTATGTGTGTGTGTGTATGTATGTATGTGTGTGTGTGTGTGTGTGTGTGTGTGGATGTAGTTATGTATGTATGAATGTATGTATGTACGTATGTACATATGTTTGTATGTGTATGTGTGTGTGTATGTATGTATCTATGTATGTATGTATGTGTATATGTATGTATGTACGCATGTATATGTATGTGTGTGTGTGTGTGTAACGAAAT
>Ga0136643_10005787_pt1 | contig 17544 bp, 10 predicted proteins | sample TergutLab28metaG_FD_96883 | JGI IMG/M metagenome (GOLD analysis project Ga0136643, IMG submission 96883) | Labiotermes labralis P1 segment gut microbial communities from Petit-Saut dam, French Guiana - Lab288 P1 (version 3) (version 3) | ecosystem: Host-associated > Arthropoda: Insects >... | reverse complement strand
AGCTACTTGAATGAAAAAAGTAGCGGCTCCAGGTCTAGAAAACAGAGATTAACGGCTATGGGGACCCGTTGCGCTGACCACGTGACACCCCTCTATCCGCAAAAGTTGGTACTAACTTCGCCGACCGGCGGCGGCCGCTCTGTCAGTATAGTTCGCGTGCGGACTAAGGCCACGGAGTTTAGAGTTTAGTTAGTATCTGGTAGGATCTGTAAGACCAAGAACACTGAAGCTAAGAACAAGGGTAAACATAAAAGTGGGGTTTCTTGAAAAAGTAAAGAAAATTCTACATTTAGATTATTTCAGCTAAGAAATTATTAGATCTCAATAGACACACATTATCTGCGTATAATAGAATATTCCTTTATTTATCAGGAATTTAAACGTTAAACATTGGTAAGAGTTATGACTTGAGATTAGGCAGCCAAATGTAAGGATACATAGAGTACACTGCGAACATTAGCTGTATACACACTCTGGTTTGGTGACAGCTCTTTGTGTGTACATCTTGCGTGAAGTGCAGAGGATCATGGGAACACAATAACCTCTTAGCTCGACAGGTAAAGAAGAAGAAGAAAAAACAGTCTTCTTTTTCCGTGTAGCTCCTCTCACATTATGGCTCATTTACCTGGCTACAGGAGGGTATAACAGTAAAGAAAGCGGTGTTGTGTCTTCCCTTTTGTGCCAGTTTCCTGTAGGCAGCGGTCCGTAGCAAAAGAAGAAAATCCTCTTCTGCTGCATCGCAATTCGTCGCCTTTGGACTTTCGGGGATCAATCTGAGGTATGAAATCGTCCTGCATTAAAATGCGACTAAACGTGTTCGAAACTTGAATTCAGTACACCTGACGTGTATGCCAAGGATTGTTAATGTTCACAGAAAAGCACCTGCTGGGACCATTGCAATATTTAGTCTGAAGTTTCAAGGCTTCTAGATTGTTATGCCAGCTCGAATTACCGGTCGATCTGGCGTAATATTTGACGTTATCTGGTTGGCTCAGAATCAGTCAATACCTGCTGTCAGCACGTCAAACCCTGCAATACTTCAGTAGGTTTAGAACATGCAGTAGAATTATAACCGTGTTCTTATGAGAGTTTTGACTTTGACAAGATTCGTTTAAATACTGTTCATTTTATATCTCAGAGCAGATATGATTTTCTTATTGCTTCGTATACTGCGTCTGCTACATGGTTTATTTCAAACCTAGGTGGAAGTAAGAAGGAACAGGTCCTAAATATTATTTTAATACAGCATCCTTTACCAAATCCGTTGAAAAAGAAACCTCCTTCAAGATCAGATAATCGAAACATCCAGTAACCTTCTTCTCTTTTGTGGAGCCAAGATACCCATTATCTTTCTTGAAAAGACAGCAACACAGGTCCCCATCCCGACCTACCAGAATCCTCTCTGCATTTAAGATCAACTATTACGTTTTCCTCCCATGTCTAGTTCTTCCAAAGTGCTATCTGTTCATGTGTTTCGACTGTAAATTTTATTCATTTCTTATGCTAGTTCCACTCGTGTTACGCTTGTCGTTTATCTCATACCTAATCTGCATATAAATAAATACATTTTGAAAACACTTAATCAACAGCGGCTAATGAACCTGTTCCCTTTGTCAGGTACACTGTTTTTTAAAAAAATATGTGTTTTACCCTGATATGTAAACCAACAAAATGCACCCTTTGCAAATTAATGTTTTAATTCATTAATTTAATCGTTATTCATTAATTTAAACAGGTGTGAATTTTGTTGGTTTACATACCGTAATTAAAAAAATCTTAGACATGCAGATTGTTTTGTGTTGCATAAAATGACAGGATGTTTAAGTACAGGAACCTTTAAGCAGAAGAAGAACGAAGCTCTAGCAACACGTTTCAAGCACTGATTAATGTATGTGAGTGAAATGTCATAAGAAAACTAGCAAAACCATCTGTTAAATCAATAGGTGTCTGTCCTATTTAAGAGCAGATCCGAGTACTTTCTTCTTACACCAAAATTTAGACATTTTTGTGCTCAGCAAACTTATTAAGTTTTCACTCAGTCATAAATGCATTTATTAGGCTTGAAACTAGAAACCATGGTTGATTAATATTATACAACAAACTTCGTCTCAAGCACAACTTCAGCCTGCAACACGGATATCACCCCAACCCAACCACACTGAAACTCCAACACACATCGAACCAAGAACAATACGACCAATGTGGTAATTCAACAGTACAGTCGCAAGCTCCCGATGATGGATATATTAATGTCCGAAACATGTTGAGCACATAAGAAGTAAAATAAAATAGCAAGTGACATCATGTTGGTCTTTTATTCTCCAACTGTGATAATATTTAGTTTTGGAAACATGTTACTGACTTCTTGAGACTGACAACTTGCGCAGTTTCGTAACGTTACAAAAGTAACAAGGCGTTGTGGCCCGGAACAAATAATTTTAGATCGCCACAGCGATTACTTTTTAAGCCGTACACCAATCTAACCGACAGCTGAATTATTGTAAAAATTATAATTAGAAAACAAATTTTAATGCTGATGTTCTGTGTTAAAGATGGGATTTGATATTCTTCAATGAGCGAAAAATGACTTTTGTGGTTTTTTTAATATTGAATAGTGATGTTATGTGCACAAATGTCACACACATTTTGCCTAATATTTGGAAATCTCCCGTTGTTCCATTCCATTTATTCTGCCTAATTTCAGAAAACATTTCCATTCTTCATAATGTGACAGGCTAAATTAAGCAATACAATTCCACTGGGCCTTGAACAGGGTTAGGTTCATATACTGAGTTCCTTACTTTTTCTTCTCATCTGCTGAGGGCAACACATTTTCCGAAGTACTGTGGATTTAGAAACTTGAATACGAACATTATCCAAAGCATGTCATAATCCGATAATTCTACACTTAGTAAATAACCAAATTGCTTTTACGGTAAACCCCTGAATGTTACCACGTGCTCGAAAAATAGGGAGGATGCAGATCTGTAGAAGTTATTACAGAATATTGCAAAAGTTTTATCTGCATCAGGAAGTTTCGTAGTTCTTATAAAAAAAAATGTAATCTGTACAGTTGTGGAGATGAGTTTTGAAACTGCCGGTCTCCTCGGATGTTGCGCCTTGTAGACTGGTACTGCTAAGCGACGTTTTGAAGGAGCGCACTGCCCGCGTCTTCAGATTCCAGCAGTCCAGGAAATCTCCCAAAACAGAGGCAATATGTTCAATAAAAACGTCCACAACTGTATGCCGTCGTCAAAGCGTGAATTCCAAAAAGACTTTAAAAATTTAACTTTTAATTCGGATGCAATACTGTGATTATTATTATTATTATTATTATTATTTCCGTTAGATAATTCTGACTCATTTCATAATATGAAAAGAAATGTAACCAGTAAATACTTTTAACTATACAAATCAGGCAACTTGATAAAATTTTATTTCCATCGCGAAGGTTCGAAATAAGATATATTTTCGATACTACAGAAAGAAACTTAACAAATACTGCTACGATAAATCTTCCGGCGGAATGATATTAATACTAATATGGCTGAAACACTTTAATCATTTAAACTCTACTGGTTACTATACGTACCGCCACATTTTTAACATCAAAACTCTGCACTGTTTCTACAGATTGTATTTATGTATTTGATATGATCTTCACAATAAAAACCGTCGTTTCTCTGTACAACATTAAAAAACTATTCTTTCTAACGGAAGCAAACTGCGCTCCACGTGCTGCAGCAACTGACTTGATCTCGACGTTGGCAGTTGCTGCCACACAAAGAAGAGAGTTCTTCTATTAGAAAGAATAGCATTTTAATTTTTATAGCGAAATAATGGCTTTTGTTGTGACACGTACATTTCAGTTTTGAAAACCTCGTGCCATAATTCAGGAATTTAGTCGCTGGCTTCTTACTGCGACAGTCCAACTTCACTCCCTGGCGAACCCACGTGAACTTCGTGTTTGTCACAGTGCTCCTAAATTATCATCTCCATGCTGCTCTTACCAGAAGGACAAAAGGGCTAACCCTGGGAACCTTCAAAACAATCTGTGAGCGCTGGATAGTAAGAATTTATAGTTGTTTAGTTTTTAAAGGTGAAATATGTTTGTAGTAGGTGAGGTTTTCTACCCGTAGACAATCTAAGGAAAGCAGTTGCCATAACTCTCACTTATTGACTCGTGACACAGAAGGGCCACTTGGACTAAACTGGGTTCATATTTTTGTGTTGGGCAGTACTGTTAGAGTTGGTGAAAGGGCAGACAGCTTGGAGCTGGTGAAAAGGAAGCGTTCTGGCTAAGCGCCATGTTATTTTTTTCAGTTACGCTCTTCGTGGTGATCAGCGGGAAGCCTAGGTACAGTCTAGTACTCCCTTCAGAATATGATTTTGACGGCTTCAAATATCCTGGGAAGTAGTGAACTTGGAGTGTCTTCTGTTAAATTAAGTTCCATGGAGAGTAAAAACTTGTATGTTAGTCTCGGTTCTGTAGGAACAGAAATAGACCAAATGCTGCTTTTATTCCATTACAAATGTGAATATTCTCTCGTTATAGGTGAGAATGTTTTTGATATAAGGAATGCATAATTCACATAAGTTTTAATAACATATTTTTGCTGAGGTTTTCCTGTTTATTCTCAATATCTTCAGAGAAACATGTTTTGAATTTGTTTTGGGAGCTTCAGGATTTTCACGACAGTGTCTACCAAGAATTCTACTCTCTCTTGTGATAAAACTTCTTGTAGGCGGAAAGAAGATTTTTGGAAATATCTTGCCTTCGTCTTCAGATTGTACATTACTTCTACCCTGAATACACAGGCGATATGGTCGTCCGAAAAGTTAGTAAATTTCTAGAAGAGATCACGGCGTCTCTTTAAAGAAGACAATAGCTAATCTTTAAAGCAAGTTTTGTTGCATACTTTTTCCTTAAACGTTTACACTTGTTTTGTGAATGGCCTCAAAAAAGAGGGACCTTTTAAAAATTAATTAATATAAGACAGCCCATTTATGGATCGAACGTCATGGAAGAAAATCGAAAGATTTTTTTGCGTCATTGTTGATTACGATCAGTCAATTTTACGTGGCGTACTTATTTTACTTACTTTCCAATGGCGGAAAAGGTAAAACAAGACTTTTACTGAGGACTACATATTTGTCCTTTCCATATTAAATATCATCGTAAAAGAACTGTCACAGAAAACTCGATTTCTATCAAAGAAAATTTTGGTTAGTTTCTATTCCAAAATCTTAATAGCATTTTTTTTTAAATCTTCAGTATTTGTGTTTTGGAATGTAATTTTTATAACGTAGGCTTGAAGCTGGTTCATAATAATATGACAACGTGACCAAAATCTTAAGTAGACATTCAGATAAGGTTCATTTTTCAAAGACTTGGCTTGCAAGTGAATTTTTTTTTGTAGTCTGTGGTCCATTGCAATATAAATTCCCAGGCCATACAATTATACAGAAAAAAAATTCTTCAGTTGTACAGCACTAAGAAGATAAGAAATTTATCATAGACAGGTAAATGTATTAAGAATTTTTCAAATCAAAGGGAAAGAGAAATTCAAATCGAATAGAATGAACTAAGGAAGATGGCGCAGAAAATTTCAGAATCAGAACCTCCGTCCACTGCGGCCCTGCTCATCTTCTGACGTTGGTAGACTAATTGCATCAAGAATAATGTGCTGGAGGTGACATGCGAAATATGCTACGATGGGGTGTTTTCGTTGGAACCTGTAAAGAAATTGACGTGCAGGACACGCGTGATCAGGAAACGTGACGATGAATCTTAATGAAACACGGTATTAAGGCGGAAATGCGGTTCAACTGGTTTTAGTTGGATCAAATTACAAACTTTTGTAAGATGGCTGTGAACATCTTAATGGATTAAGACCGTGAATTTGTTAACGATGAACTGCAAGGAAAAGAGCCTCTTGAGTGAAAATTTGTTATCCTGCTCAGCGGTTCTAAACTTTATCCCAAAACGCAGTACAACGTAGGATGATACTATGTTGTGGCTTTATATGTATTTCGGGGCATCACGTATAGACACGAAATTTCCTGCTAGGGTTTAAAGAGCTTCAATTTTCGAAATTTGTAACTAAAGTATTTGGTAGAAATATGACAGACCACATAGGTTTTACACTTAAGTGGTCCTTGTTTTCGCATTTTGTTTCATGGTTAGTAAATGTATGCTTACGTCATCAGTAAGTTTATTTTAATAAACAGGACTGAAAATACGGAAAATTTTCTGAACATTTTGATAATAAATCCTAGGCCTATACACGGTAGCTTACAACCTTTATTAAGCACCACTGATTACGAACATTCGAGGGACTAAGCCCATGATTATTCCATTGAAATAAGTCCACAGATTACACAACAGAGAATAAATTTCAGACACACTTCTTAAGTCGCAGGTGCGTTTTGCTCCTTGTGACAAAAACTCAGTTTTCCATACCGATAGCACCTAACCTTAGGTCACATTCAAGAGGCACGCTCTGTGCTCTTTACCTGGCTGTATCTTGCTCATACACGTCACTAGAGAAGTAACGCAGAGAAATATGACAGCGGTTGGTCCAAAGTCTACAGCTCCAGGCGCCAGGTATATTGCCTGATGCTGTGATTACGAAATTAATTGCGTATAAAAGGCCTCTTTCCTAATACACGGAAGCATGTTTTTCCCCCAAAACAAACCGTGTGTGTTGACAGAACAGTAGATACCGTTTGTTCCACAGGCCCAGTCTCTCGCCTACCGTGGCGGTAGTTAATCTCCTTTCCTCTTACACTATCACAATGAAAATCAGCTGGGATTACGTGTTTTCGGAATCGCAACTGCCCAGGTCACAGGTCACTGGAGCAGATGTTTTGTGAGGATGCATGACATTGTGACACACGTGCCGTATGCAAGACCTTCTGGTGCCGACGTCAGTGACGCTGGCTCGGCAAGGCGGTAGTTGCCGACAGCGCGCGCATGCCTACTGGTCGGCCACTGCGAAGCCTCTCTCTTTCTCTGTCTCAGCTGTTCTCCGTTTGCCGCTGCGTCCAAGAGTTCCTCAAACCGACGTCAGGTGAGCAGCGGCACGGGTCGAATGGACTTCTTGCTCACCGCACAGTACAGCAACGCCTGCGCTTTTTTCTGCATTTTTTCCGACCTACGGTGGGAAGGGAGGGAGTGACGTGGGATGGGGTGGGGGTAGAGACCACATACCTTACTGAAGGTGTTTATAATTTTTTATTATATATGTCATATATTTCTTTAGTTAAATCATTTTGAGTGAGAGTGTATATGTGTGTTTGCGCATCTTTTTCTTTTGTATTTGTTTGGTGGTGTACAACTGCAGTGTCGGTGTTGGTGTTTTACCGATAAGTGGGTGGGAGGCTTTTCTCACTAGGGTGGGAGGGGGAGGGGTAGAGGAGGGATTGCGGAGGGCGGGGCGGGGCAGGTTGCAGTTGAGGGCGCCTGGGTTCGGCTCCGGTCGCGCGCAACTACGGGCCCACGCCCCGGTGTGGAATGGACATGCAGTCTGTGCTTGTAGCCGTGTGTCTGCTACTCATCTCACCCATTACAGGACACTGGTGGTAAGTGATCTTCAGATACCCCCACCCCGCACCAAGGATTCTTGACAGTTTTCATAAGTTTGTTGGGTTGGATAGGTTATTTGTGTGCTTCATTATTTGTTTCTTACTATGTAGCAGTAATACTTCCTTATTGATGTCGTGCTTATTTACTGATGACAACACTTGTGCGTGACTCACGAAGAAAACTCGATTATAATCCAGGTTTAGGAATGCATATTTAATGATGCGTACTGTCTTGCTAATCTCTTACAGTGGCTCTCTGAAATGTCTGCGCATGTCAGTTCGGATTTGCCTCCATATTCGGTGGTTTGTATAAGAATATTCCTCTCAGTCTTCAATTAATAACGGAACGTAGACTCCGTTAAGGAAGGTCAGGTCACAACCTAACTCGTCTGTGGCGGCTACTTGCATTGAGTCCTGACTATTAAGTTTAGCGCTTAGTTGTATACATCATTCTTAGCATGTGTTTCTCGTGCAACCAATCAGAAGAAGGGATCGCAATCTGGTATTTTTATGATTCAGGTTTTTGATCGGCCTTCTCATTAGAAGGGAGAATTTTAAGCTCATGGTTCCGTGCATCATAATTCAATGTTAATAAAAATCCAGCTAGATGCAACAGTATGCAGATATTTATTTACTGATGGGTGCTGTGACACCCGAAACATATAGAGTGATTATTCAGTAAATAAATATCTGCCTACTGTTGCATATAGTTGGATTTGTTTTAACATAGAAGGGAGAACTTAAAAAATAAGGCGTATGGTTCACACCTTCAAAGTTAACAGACTATATTAATATTATTCTAACCCAGAGTTTAATAATGACTGCAGAACACTCAATTTGAATTAATTTCTGATAAGATGATAGTTGTTTCATCTGACGATGACATGGTTGTACCGAAACATTTAGCGTGTATGAATAAGTGAATGAGTGTTCGCAATAATCACAGTGCGCCACTGAAACAGACAATAACAAATTTCCATTTTTTTTGTGTATTTAGTTCTTCTGGCTCTCTGTATTATTATGATCAGGAGACAAACAGTGATCGGGGATCAGTTCAATGGGAATGCGCTTGAAGGCTTCTGTATAATTGCGTTTGTCATAAATAAATATATGAACATCGTTGCATAGTGTGCCCAAACGGACAGATACACAAGATTGCACAGTGAGCAATATAAGCAATATTTAAAAATGTTAGTACACGTAGCATTAATTCCAGTGACATTAAAATAAGCCTTGTAAATAGATATTGATTCTTTGTTGCCTTGTGTGTACAGTTGAACATCACGCGCTACAACATAAACAGCAGAATTTGTAAATATTCGCGGGCGTTACGTGAATTTACGAATGAATATGTGCATCTTAACCCTCTGGCAGTGTCTATTGTGTTGATTTCTAAATTTGCAAATATATGTGGAATTAATTTAACTGTTTAAAGCCTACTGGTCACTTGATGCACCAACAAGTTTAACATTCAACAACTGTACGACCTGCCCACACTGTATTTATGTGTTTCGTATTTACCTGAGAACAAACAGCGACTGTACAACTTACAGCATAAACTGATTGGTATTTATAACCGAGATAAAAAGTGTTTACTGCACTGTACGAATTGGGTTTTTGAATAACGCAGTCTGCTCTTCGTCTATAAAAGTTTAAACACTCCGAATGTATTACAGAAACATTACAAAACTGTCAGCATTCCAGGGTTTCCCAAATTTCTTTGCTCGCGGACCCCATTTGGTTTCGAATAATAACGACCGATCCTCACATCCTTCGTCACGTAAATATAGTGCCTGGATAACAGGCATGCAAAATTAAAAATTTATATCTCTCTACTGATTTTAGATAAATATTAATACATACTAGTAGCATACTAACAATGCATCACGGGATTTTATCTTGATTAAAATTATTGTCTCTTGCCTCGTGGTTACAGATAATTGTGGCGTCAGGAGAGAAAAATAAACAATTGTTTGCTGAACGGGACGATGTCTCGTAAGATTACAGAAAGCTGCTTATTTAGATATTCTAATGGTCATACGATATGAACATATCGCCAGTTGAAGAAGTTCCTCGAATGTTTCTAAGAAAACGTTATTCTGTTAATTTAAACAATAAGTACACTTCAAAGTAACCATTACAGAAATGTAAGCAGGGATCACCTTGGAACTGCTCCGCGGATCTCAATGGATCCACGGAGCACAATTTGGGAACCACTGATTTAGGCTTACTAGACCCATATCGTTTCGCTTTTCACAGCAGAACAGGCAGACGTCTCGTCAAAGTATGCCAATGGATAGTCATTGACATTCATCATCAGTGTCAGAGTGGAACGTAGACTGACACCGGTGGGGACTTGGCATATGTTGGGCCACAACCATCAGGAGGCTCCATCTGCTGTCAGACAGCAAGAGCTTAACGATGATTGTTAATATCTTGGTCAACAAAACTTTCTTGGAATTTTGGAAGGTGAAATTAAGTTTGCGAAAGTAAAAATGAAAATGAAAAATCTGTCTGAAGAAAGTAACCTTAAAGTTAATCGAAATGTTATTATAGTCAAAACTGCCAGTGTCGGAGAGCACTTTAGATATCTTTACTTTTGGTACTGAATTCGACACTGGCCACAGTCACGTAGACAAAAACCTGAAAATAAATTTAATTTTGTGACGTTAATGAAACTGCTCTTCTGAGCCATTATTTAAGAGCAGATCTATTTATTGGTCCAACAAAGTCAGTTGTATCACCTTGCGACAGAAAGCGAGCAAATTCCATAGCTTGGTGCATTTAAAAGAATCAGATGTACGAAAACACTAACAAATACTTTTACAAATGTCAGAACTCGTGACTTAAGACCAGGCGCTCAGAAACGTCGCTAGGCTGTCGTTTGAAGTGTTTGGTGTAGAAAATCGAGCAACTACAGCTTAAAGAACGTGGTAATTTTTCTGTTTGACTAAACCCCATTTTGTATATTTCTGTGCTTAATAATCTGTGTGAAATACTGCTTAATGGTTATACCTCTGCTGTGGGCTCCAGCTGGTACACACCGATGCAGAACTGCATGTGTTGTATATACGTATAATTCAGTCGCCAATTATCAGTATATACACGAGGCAGTTTTCTCGTGCCCGCTACCAAACAATTCACAACTGGATGCCTCTGCACCGAGGTGCCTGTAAGGTAATCCGTTCTACATTCTTGGCGGATTTCTCTTATTTGTTTGTACAAATCTCAGTAGTACACAAGACTCACAGATCCAGAATTAAAATTCTATAGGGATATTGACTGTTTACACTAAACATTTAGTTGTAGTCATGCAGTGAGAAGCTACGTGCGTCACGGAGACAAAGCTTGAGCTCTCTCCCTCTCTCCTGCACCTTCCTCTTACTACGCGAACCATGACAGGCCGTCACGATAATGACCTCCTCCACATTACGTCAGTGGCTACGTACTACGATTGTCTTGAGTAGTTGCGAGACAGACAGGTTTATGTTGTGTGCTTTCAGGCAAGCATATTGGTTTGATATAGTAAAAGATGTTTATTGTGACGTGTGTTTAGCCAAGCTCTAAATTTCGTTCACTTTCAGTAATAAGGATGTTTATAGATTACAGAACAAAACTTTGTTCAGAATTATAAAAGTCCACGAAAGTGATGTCCAAAGCTACGAAAATAAAGAAGGTTATAAGATATTGAATTTGTCCCTTGAAAGCAATCCAGTCATGTACAAAATGGCGTAAAAAAGCTTGTCCTTTATTTATTGCTGATATTGATGATGATAATGATGACTCTTGACAATTTGCATCATTTGGAGCAAAATTAAAGAAGTGACAGTGGGTTAACTACATATTAATTTCTCTCGGGTTTCAGATCCCTGTAATTAGTACAGGAATCCACAAAACCCACAAGGAAGGCTCCTGTTTTATATTGTGCAATTAATGTCTTCTGCATTTCCCACGCCTTTGGGAAAGTAGAGAGATATTTCAGATATTTCAGAAATACAAGTATTGTCAGGTATTTGGCAGAGTACTGCTGATAAAATGGAAGTGTCTATAAATCCTTACAAAATAATCAACCTTGTACTCTGCAATTTAAAGAACAAGAAGGACTTCTCTGTCAGAAAGTACGGTGCCACATTTTTGTACTCAGCACAGCGAAAAACCCAAATTTCATTCAAATTCCAGTTTTCTTACGTCAAATTGACATGTGTTGATTCATCCGAAAAGGGTGTTGAATGTAAATCTCTTTTATCAAACACTCAGGTCGTCTGGGATGTTGGTCCGTGTGGACTGTTAGATAGCCACTGAACTTCGAAGAAGAGTAACGGCTTTATCTTGAAGGTAAAGTGAACCCCCAATCTCACAGTACTCTAACAGCAACAGTACAGTTCATGTTTGTATTATCCTCACTGTGACATGTCCACGTCCTTATGTCTGTGTTGTGTTGTGATACCGTCGATGTACATGCAACAGAGGCGACACTTTTAGACACGTTGACTGCATGTGACGACGTAATGGCAGGTAGCAGTAGGATGTCACGAAGTCGCTTAAAATAACTCTGAATCGTCAATCTCCATTGGAATTTAATAGATTGTACCAACTGAAGGCGAGCGTAATGTAACCTTACCAGTAATATAGGATACATGTGATACAAATGTACAGTTGGTATCACTGGAGCTTTTCCATTTCGTTACTAGACCCAGTTGGTGTACGACATTTGGCATTCTGAGGACCGTGCATCGTGATACATTCGTATAGTGGAAGCCAAAAAGATGCACTACTTCTCACCTTTATTTTGATAAACAGCTCTACATGTTTGGGACAGACTTACTGCCCAGCGTCAGGAGTCTTGATACTGCATTCACAGCAATTGGTATTTGTCATGTTAGTTATGTTGGCTCTCTGCTCGGTCAGTGTAACTAATATGACATATACCAGTTACTGTGAAGACTCCTGAAACTGGACAGTAAGTCTGTCCGAAACATGTAGAGTTGTTTATCAAAATGAAGTTGAGAAATGATGCATCTTTTTTATTTCCATGATACCTACGAACCAGCTGATGTAGTGGCCAATTTAATTTACCATATTGAAGCTTGTTTATTCAACTTGTTAAAAAAATCTGTTTCCTTGTACACAGATCGTGTCTTCGAACTCGGATTCGAGAATAGGGAAGACAGAGGTCGGTAACGTAAGGTCAGTAAGAGGAATGTTGCAGCATCCTCTGTACTTATGTACCCTGTAACATGAGACCTGCCGGGTTGTGTTTCGAGTTTCACAGGCGAAGGTCTTTGTGTTTATACAGTGCAGTTTATTCTTTTTTTAAAAAAAGTGTTTATTTGCAGTATTTGCAAGTCATGCGGCATGGAAAAGATACTGCCTAATTTTAAAAAAATCACCGCGTTAGTACTGCCGTGTAAACAACAATACATGTAACAGCGAAAAAAATTAGAAAAAAACTTCCATTCTAAATAAAAAAAAATACGAATTTGTGCTTTAACCGAGTAGAATTGGACGATGTTGGCGCTGCAGTGGAAACAAGGCTCTGAAAATGTTTGTCCCCTTTGGCTGTTCAATGTGTGTTTCAAAAGCCTGAATTCAAAAGAAACAGAACATCTGGAGTTTCGAGCACAATAAAATGATAGCCTATAACGACTCTTTACTCCAGACTAATAAGCAAGAATACGATGTTGAAGGCGGTTTCAAACGTCGGTAGTTAATGGATTTGTTGGACCAGAAGCCATGTCTTCCTCGGAAGGCGCAAGAACTTGCGCTAAAAAGGATTGCATTGAAGCGATATAAGAGACTGTTGTTATAAGAATTCCTATGCACGTCAGGTTCTGTTGCATGGTCTTGACGTCGAAGTCTGATACGGTGTGGCGCTTGAAAATTTATAGGTCCTATGTTTTCGATGAAACATTACATTCCCACCGTTAATTCTGGTTCCATTTTTCAAAGGACTAATAGAAAATAATTACTGTTGCTCTCTGCATTAGAATGCCACGTACGGCAGAGCAAGATTCTAAACTGGTACACTAGGAGAAATATTAGGGGAACGGCTGAAAAATAACGGATTGGAATTGTATATCTTTGTGCCTGCATCAGTGCGATTCTTAGATCTGGTGAACACTGCAAGTTAGATTTGTGCAAAAACTCCACATTATTTGCAAGAACTTACGTTATTCGAAGAGAAGTTGTCAGTATTTCAAGATATAAGTTCGGTCGTGTGTCGAGAAATATTTTCAGCTGTACGAAACCTGCTTACAAGCTTGAGGCCAGCACATGTAGACTTTTCTATGAAATGAGTGACGTACGTGCCTGGCCTGCAGCGGAAATACAAACTGTAAAATCCCTACAGGAACAGGGTTCGTATGCGATAAAGCTACCACAAAGCTCCCGTGCTGAGATCGGAGATAATATATACATTGCATACGTCCTCCTTTCTATAACCTAAAACTGAGAGATATTTTTTTTACTAAAGTATGTCTTTAAATAAGTCAGACTGTGTTTGCTGACATTAGGTTCTGTAGTTAATACTGTATTAATATTTAAAACATTCTCACAGCCAGGTTTTGTGGAAAATTGATACATTTTCCATGGAAAAATAATGAAATGTATTCTAAGTCTAATATGCCCTTTATGATGTAAGATCGATTAAACAGCTTAAGGCACTGGCCTTTCTGATTTGAATTTTGGTTTGGGGAAGACGGCAACAGAAATGTATGAAAATGGTCAGTGATCTCTTAAGGAGAAAAATGTTCACACCTTTGAAAAATAGTAAATGTTTATTGTTGTGAAAAAGTCCTGAAAGAAGCAGTTAGAAATAAAGTGGTATTTTAAGTCGCATGGAAAAGATTCAGAAGCGTACATCCTTCTTGTTTTTTACGTGTATATAAAATGTGTTAAGTAATATACAGTATATATATATATAAGTGTATGTAAGTATATATATATATATATTTTATATATATTGGAAAGTGGACATAATGGATATGATTTCCACAAAAAATAGAAAAGCGTTCTTTGCTATGTGAGTCATGGTGTAAAGAGAAGGAGCCGGTGGGCTTAGACCGTCGTAACTGAACAGAAAGAATTGGACCTGCTCAAATTTTTTTAATAAAATGTAGCGTAATAAATTATATGGGTTTGAACGTCCGGAGATCAAGTCCCGGGGGGACCGAGACTTTCCACACCCGTACAGACCGGCCCTTGGGCACACCGAACCTCCTGTACAATAGGCACCGGGTCAGTCGCTGGGGTAAAGCGGCCGGAGCTTGGCGTTAACAACTCACTCCGTCTAGCGTCGAGGTTAAAGAATTGGTAGAACTATACATATACTCCTCGTCTGTGTCTTCATGGGGGCCTGGGTAGCTCATTCGGTATAGTGACTCGCTACGGGCTGGGTGGTTTGCCGCACCCGTCCAACCCAGCCTCCTATAAAATGGGTACCGTGTCTTTCCCGGGGTTAAAGCGGCCGGGGCGTGGCGCTGACCACCCACCCCATCCAGAGCCGAGGTTAAAGAAAGAGTAGATCTATACCTCTACTTCCCCTCTGGGCCTTCGTGGTTTGTTCTAGGGTGAACTGTTTCTTTGTGAACTGTGTCTTCATGGGAGGTTATAGGGTGAACTTATTTTAGCATAATCAAATACCTTATTAACCCCGTCTTGGAAACGTGAGTTACATCTGAAGGTGAGAGTTATAGAGGAACCCTGAATCAGTGCAAGATTTCCTGCAAGTACGGAGAGTTTCCGCTTCCACATTTTGGTCAAATGGCCCGCCCATTCTCTCGACCAGTCCTCGTAGTTATGGGAGGGTTATATCCTCTGGAGTAAACTCTCGAAAACGTAGAAGTTCCAAGACTATTTTCTCTGTTCCCTGGAGTCAAGGAAGACTGGACCTCTAAAACCACTTTTCCTGCACGTTACTCCTAGCGTGGTGATTAGTTAAGCAAGCACATAACGCCTTTACTCTTTCTCAGTACGCTGTAGTTGTACATACGGTACCATGAGCCAATGATTCTTAGCGCCATTACTAACGTTCACGCATTACGAGATATATATATTTGTGGTGTTTGTAGGTAGTGAAGGAATTTGTGAAATACTTCAAAGCCCAACGCAATTATAAGGTGCCCACACACTGTCTTGAAACTGTTTGTCAAAAGCAATCTAATTAGACTCAAAACAATGTAACAAGAGAATCTTGAAAATAATTGCGAAGCAAAGAGGGCTCAGACGAGATGACACGTAATGTGGTGAACATTTACTAACTTTTCGCAGGAACCTACTGCTTCCATGTTCAGAGTAGAAGAACGTTCTACACTGAAAGGTCGGTAAATCCGTAACGTCTTAGAAAGCGTTTTTCACATTCACTGCTCCGAGCACCTCAGATCTTGTATGTTGCTCTTTGTTTTGTAGGATCCGTTTCAGTGCAGTCCCACAAGTGAACCTCATTGTAGCGATAACCAGGAAGCATAAATATTTATGCGAGTCCAGCACTGGCCACACCTAATAGGCCTCTGTTTACTGTAAACACTGGCTCCAGTACTGGGTCACTAAGTAAATGGCGTATCAGGGGAGAGTTAGGCTGCGGTTGTAGTGGCGGAGTGTTCGCGCCAAGACGAATTTGCCCAATAAAGTGTTTGGTTTCTTCTATAGTGAACGAGTGTGGCTGGTGGCATATCTAATGTAGTGGAGGAACCCTTTTTTGATTTACGCTTTTCGGACACAGAACGACTTTCTGCAGCACCAAATAACAAAACTGGACAGGATTTAAATTCATCTTATCCTAGGAACATCTTTATACAGTTCGGGCACCTGCCATCGCCCACCCATTTCATAATATCCGAACTTAACTCTACCTACGTCCTGGTAATTGTTAGGCCTCGAGCTGCTTATGTATCTCTCCGAGATTTGAAAATGTTAGTAGGTTGTGCCGAAGTGGGCTACTGTTGTCCCACGCAAGAAAACAACAACAAACGAAGACCAACACGTATATAAGAGTTGAGAGGTGTCTGCGAAGGTAGGCAGTGGGTTTGGAGTGACAGTCTCTTGTAACGCTAACTAATTAGATAACAGAGATGGACAAGCGGAAGGGATAAAGTGACGTGTTCAAAACAAGAAAAGTGTTTGGATGTTCTGAAAGTTCTTTGCTGACGATCTCTCTATTATATTTTAATCAGTGTATTTCTTAATTAATTTTTTGAGTCTGTCAGTATACTCATATCAGACTGCGTAATGTCAAATGAAAGGGTGATAAATGAATAACAAATTGGACGGAATATGGAAGGAATATTGGCATGACATCGTTTCAAATAGCCCTACTATCTCGAAATCTAGAGGGAAAGATGCAAATAGTAACAATCCCATTCGAAATAGCTGATCGCCTTGTCGAGAGGGTGCGTGGGGCCCCCTGCCACGCAACAGTAGTGGCAAATACAGTCACGCACCGCATAACGACGTTTCGGTCAACGACGGACCGCATACACGACCGTGGTCCCATAATAATATAATATTATAGTATTGTATTATAACACGTACCATTGTGTTACAATTTCCTACAGTATCCAATACAGTAACATGCTGTATAGGTCTGTAGCCTAGGAGCAATAGGCTATACCTTATAGCCTAAGTGTGTGGTACGCTATACTATCTAGGTTTGTGTAAGCACACGTTCGCACAACGACAAAATCGCCTAACGACTCATTTCTCAGAACGTATCCCCGTCGTTAAGCGACGCATATCTGTACTCCGTCGACACATTTGGCGGGTTCGTCTTAGGAAATAACAAAAAATGTGTTCTTTAGTATAATAATCCTCGGTGTTAGAATATACTGGCGCTTGATAGGTACTGTCCGGTTGAATACAATATTAGTCGGTACTGTCCGGTTGAATACAATATTAGTCGGTACTGTCCGGTTGAATACAATATTAGTCGGTACTGTCCGGTTGAATACAATATTAGTCGGT
>Ga0136643_10005786_pt1 | contig 17544 bp, 10 predicted proteins | sample TergutLab28metaG_FD_96883 | JGI IMG/M metagenome (GOLD analysis project Ga0136643, IMG submission 96883) | Labiotermes labralis P1 segment gut microbial communities from Petit-Saut dam, French Guiana - Lab288 P1 (version 3) (version 3) | ecosystem: Host-associated > Arthropoda: Insects >... | reverse complement strand
TCTTGAGAAGCTAACTGGTTTGCAGCTAGTCAAGAAATTCCCCGCATTTCACGGAACCCGAAGGTTCATTACCGCACTCACAAGCGTCCGCCACCTGTCCCTATCCTGGGCCAGCCCAATCCAATCCATATACCCACATCCCACCTCCTGCAGATCCATCCTAATATTATCCACCCATTTACGCTTAGGTCTCCCCAGTGGTCTCTTTCCCTCCGGTTTCCCCACCAAGACCCTATACACCCCCCTCTCCTCCCCCATACGCGCCACATGCCCAGCCTATCTCATTCTTCTCGATTTTATCACCCGCACAATATTGGGTGAAGAGTACTGCTTTCTTACACACATGAATAATCTATTCCACACAACTTCACAAATTCACCCGCAATCTGAAAACGTGATCCCTTTCTGGCCATTACTCTAAAAAGCTAACCCCTAGAAACAATCCTGTCCCTAAAGGGGGTGCTATACGCATAAACCAGAACAGTCAGTCGGCAGTATCTAATAAGCCACGATGAAGACGCCCGTCTGCTTTTGGGGCAGGGAGAACCGTTACACTAACAATTCTTCAACCCTCACATTTCACCATCCTGTGTATTGAAGCAAGAGGGATCTATAGTTCCGTTTTGCTGCTACTGACGCTCTTTGTTGGACAGTGAATGTGTTCTCGTACCTATAGACAGGGCGCAGAAAGAAGGTCCACGTACTTTGGGAGATTACAGCGCTTGATTCTCCCAAATCTCCATCCATTGTAAGCTTCAACTCCAGTCCCGATTGATATACGGTAATAAGCCCAAAGACCTTGCTACTAGAGGACATTTTCACGTGAGTATTATTAACAACACACGTGCGAAGAAAATCTCTGGCCATTTGGAAAGGACTGCCAACGCTGGAAGGAAAGTGTTTCAGCTCGAGGAGTGAGTGAAGGAATTCAAGCGACGATTCTTAGTTCCGTGGCCACAGTATCGTTTTCATAACTCTATGGACAGAGCCGCTAAGTGTGGCTGTATGAAGGGATAATTGCCGACTCTTTATAGAGCATAGGTTTGCATTATTTTCTTCACAATACCAGCCCCTAAATCTTGTTGTGAGCCGCTTGAATCCAGACACATATTTATGTATATTTCCGTAAGATCCAATTTTAGAAGTGCTGTATATGAACGTCCGGATCTCCAAGGTAGATTGTTAACTTCACCTCTCACTACTCCGGCTTTAGACATACTTCTCACAACTTCTATTTGTGATACACCTACACAACGTGCAGCATCACAGTTTTCCCCACTTTATCACCTCAAAATGGATGGTGAGTAGTAAAAGTTACGCAATTCCTCATTTTTTTCTTCATCCACCAGATTTTGCCCAACCTGTGTCTAAATATTCCTGTCATCAAATTTTTATCACATGCGCATGACAAACCAAGTGTCATGAGCACATAAAACAACAAGTACAATCACAGGTCTGTGCCCTATACCTTAATATTCTCCTAAGTGTATTAGTGAATAATGTCTCAGTTACGAAGGTCTCACAAGAGAGTATTAAGGTATCAGATTATTAATGATTTCGAAAATACGCGGAAGAAAGTAGACGTGGCCAAATTTCAGGACAAATCCTGACACCTGCTTGGGTTGGCTGAGAAAGTTCCGATATTCCCAAGCCAGAACACTTTCAGTTCATGTCAGGACACGGATTCAAATCAAGCATCCCCACGTTTCAGTAAAATTGCTAAGTGAAATCCGATATTGCTTCAAGTGAGCTATTGTCACCATGAAATTAATTATCTGTTCCTGTCTTTAGAAGCAATTTGACTGGGGCTTTTATCCACTGCATTGCTGCAACAAGATTTAAGTGTTTGATAGCTTTTCAATTCAGTCCGGTTTTACATTCAGGAACTCTCATCACATTAAATATTCCTGTGTTTCCCGCCACGTAAGTCGCATTACACTCAACAATCACTTTGCGTCTGAACACCACAAGATCAAAACTTGGATTAATGGGCCATTAAATCCGAAAAAAAACTTGCTGATTAGAGCGTGCGCATTTTTACCAGCAGAGTCTTATAAGGCGGGAAACAAGGATCATCAGGACCAAATATTCTGTATTTTAATTTGAAAGAAAGAGACATGGCTATAGACAGCGACAAGCTGTCGACGATTTGCAGAAACCAACGCAAATTTACTCGCTATAACAAGTCTCATCAGACACATAAGATAAAAGGAAGGTAGGAAAAATACTTGTTCTATTTAGAGATTTATTCAAAATAAGCCCTTAAATATTTGGTAAGGAAACTATCAGATCGAGATTTCATGCAAGATAAAAAAAGACAGTGGATTGAATTCGATGAATGGTCGTCAGATTTCCTTGCAAGAGGCTTCATGATCACATTCAGTTAGACACACCACAGTCGGTAAGACGTCTCTGGACGAGTTTTCAGCGCGACGCAGAGAACTCTATCTTATAACACACAACAATCACAAGGGACAGATATTCCTGCACTCGGAGGGGTTTCGAACACGCAATCCTAGCATGTGAAATCCGCCAACCAACGCCTTAGACCGCGCGGTCGTAAGGATTGGCTACTAACAACTAGACTAACAACGAATCTGTCTAAAATTAATCTATTTGCTGAAAAACTAATAAAACAGATTTTTAACATTTGAATCCGGGGATAATATTGAAGCATCTTCAGGTATTACATAAAATAAATATGCAACAGGAATCATTGTAATTTAACACTTTAAGATAAAATTAATTGTTTTAAAAGTGTCTAAAACTATTCTGAATTTCGGATTTCCGCCCAAAGTATCGGGCGATGGTAAATTTCATTATTCAAATTGAAACCTTAAGGTACCAAAGGAATAGGCCTAGGTACTTTCCACGTCCATTATCAAAATAAAAAATCTTCTGTAATATACTGCAGTTTAGATACAATTTAAAAAAGTGGTGCTGCGTTTTAAGACCCTTAAAAGATAATCGTTTCGACTGTTATCGTCTGTTAAGTTAAGACTCATGCATTCCTGCCTAAATCTCTATCAGAATCGCAGAAAAAACCTGGAGAAATAAAAAGAATGATTTTTATAAACTTAACTTAAAATATATTTCTTTCTCCAAGCATAACGTTGTTAAATTTCACCTATTGTAACAAAATTTAATTGATATTGCAAAATGATCCTATAAAGTGCCAAGATCAGATTTCAGGGAAGAATTCTTTGTTTTATATCTGTATTTTGAAACGTTGTTCGGTGACAAGTGGAAGCATAATGCCCCAGTTTCCAGTGAGTTATAAACTTGTTCAATTCAATCCAGCTTCACAACACGTAAGTTACGAAATAAAAATGAAATCCGCGTGCAGGAAAGGTTTTTTTTTTTTGAAATTTCATAAAATTTCTTTCAAGTTATGTCACCATTAAGGAAACCTTTTCTGGGGCTGATTCCTTTATGTCACTTACACAATTGCAACTCCAACTCTTATATTACAGCTAAGCCAACACTTTTCTTTCAGAGACCGCCAAGCTGAGCTTGTACGCTCTTAAATATCGGGGGTTATTCCATCCTCTCCCCCTACAAATGTACACACACACACACACACACACACACATGCACATAGGCAGACTGAAACTAATGACGCAAGCAAGGAAAGGATCCAGCCTGGAAAGGTATTAAAGATAGTTGAAGGATAGCAGCAGAAGAGTTCAGAGAAATAACGCCCCGATGGACAACAAAAACAGGAAGGAGGAAATAAGAACCAAGTGGTAAAAAGGGGAGATGCATAAAATGGGAGTTAGTAGTAGTACAGTCTTGTGTGACAAAGGAGATGGAAACAAGGAACATAAATCTGGAAATGTTTCAACTAAACTCTCAAGTATTTTCTCTGAAATCTTTATCCACTGGATTAATATCCGCTTGTCTGCCCGTCCGTCTGTCACAACACTGAAGCAAACAAAATCAATTCTTGGATCCGGGGATGAAGCAGATTGAAAATGAGAAAACAGTTTTTTTTATTGAAGTTCAAATGCTTTGAGATATAGAGGAGATTATTTTGGTAAACAGTTGTAGAAGTTTCGGGAAATCTTGCTGCCTGCATTATGCCGTAAAGTCTAGTCCGAGTCTTTGCGTCTCACCTAATTTGATATATTGAAAAAGTCATGTAGCTGTTGTACACTGAAGTACCATCTGTGTTGAGGTATTTGCTACATAACCTATAGTCAGGCGATTTAACGAATCAGCGGAAATTCTCATTTTACAAGTCAAAAACTAATCAGAATATGTTATGACAAATGACACTCAAATACTACGGAATGACAAGAGAGTAAGTTGCTATTTAAACTAGTGCAATTAATCTTCTTGTGTTGTTAATTTCTTTACTGCAGTAGGACCCTCGATACACTCTTCAGTTAAAGAAATAAATTTAGGCATATATTTTAAAGTTACAGAAGTAAATTTCTTTAAATATGCTCTCCAACATTCGAGAAAATATATGTGCCCATTGTCACTTGAATTCGTTTCTTTTAATTTTGTTTACTGAATAGAAATAGATAAGGAATAGGGCTACACCATCCTACTATAATAACTATAACTCGAGCCATGAAATTCTTAAAAACATCGTTTCCTGGATTGTTTTCCAGAATTGTGGGCCATTAATAAGTAGAAAACTATAAAACAAAAGACAGAACTTTGAAGACTATGGGCAATAGATTTAGCAACCTTCGCTTTCTTTACGACGATAACTATAGATATGTTCAGGTCAGTTGTTTTACACTCTGTTTCAGTGGCTGTCAAAGAAGAAGAAAGAAATATTGTACGATACATGAAAAACAATGCATTTTTTAAATTAATGCTCAATCTGCTATACAGAAGAAGTAGAATCTTGTAAAAACAAAAATTAGTCTTCTTTAAATGTGTTCTGTGTAGCTGTACAGTATGAGAACTGAAACTTAAATGGTGGTTAAGAGCGTTGGCAGAACAAGACGTGAAGTGCAGTTCTCACGGTCACGTGGAAGTGAGATGTTCCATTTTGCAGCGGGGTAATGAAAGTACTAAACAAAGACTTAAAGATAAACCATGCCGCTTAATTAGTCTACTTTATTGTAGTGTAGTTTATAACAAACACGAGGAGGTCTGCATTGGGTTTACTGTACCCCCACAAAACTTCTTTTCTAATCACAAAATACGCAGATATAAATATTTGCGTGAATAGCGCAGTACAGTTTCAAACACTTCGCAATTCTCTCCTTTTCCCCAGTTTGGCGCCTTCGTGCTGGAGCCTAAATATTTATTTTGAAGTCTGACATTTTAAAATTCCTAAGGCCAAGCTGCCAATAGGGACTACTTTCGAATATTAGTTGGGAAAATGATTTGAGAATCGGTGTGGTGTTACTTAGCCCCATAGCGAAACCTCAATTAAGCCACAATCAGTTCCTTAAAAATACTTTATATTCTACCATTCAAAGGTTCTTCTTCCACTAATACAATGCTGTCCGAGTTATTGAATGCATCGTGAAATAAATGACCAAAAAATCACTAGTAATTACGCAGCTATATTGGAGACGGCATGAATGAAATTCACGTGTCGTAAGAAGTTGAACTGTATGTTAATGTACTATACGTTTTTTACTATAATTTAGTTTTCTTCTATAAGATAAAGGAAAAGACGTGTAATGAAAGCGATGTGAACTTTGACAAATTCCTCACAAAGTTTTGCTCGCTGGCACTGCAGCAAATGCAAATATATTTTTCACACATCGTCGCCTAAGATACAACTTGCTGGTTCCTGTTTCACGTTTTCGTGTCTTGTCTGGCACTCTTTTCGCCGCGAAGGCTGCAAGAAACTTCGTTCGTCCCTTTCTTTTGCTCTACCAGCAGGTTTCCGATAACAGTTTCTGGTTGTTAAACTCAGCCATCACTAAAAGGGAACTTCAGATAAATTCAGCTGGAAGTGTCCTTCGTCAGAAGCAACTGAAATTCTGAATAACCTCTCGTTATTCCACGAATATATGCACATCCAAATCTGTTATCTACAGCCAATATAATGACAAGGTTATTTTCAGTATCATAGACTTAATACTAAGAAAACAACAGTAAAATCAACTGTGTTTACTTCATGCTTGGCTTGCGATACTTAGCATTCGAACCCACGAACTGCTATAAGGAGACCATATTTAGTGCAGCAAAAAGGGGACACTCCACATACTGTTTATTGTTTTCTGCAATTCTGGCCCAGGGTCGAGGTTTCAAATCCCACTCGAAGAAGATACATATAGAGCTGCATTTATTTTGCTTTTATACTTCAATGTAAAAAACGTTTTTGCGACATTCTGCTTATTCGTGCAAGGAGTCTTAAAAATATATACAAATGTATTTAGAACCCCACAAACCGGGACGTCCAGGACGACATTAATCTAGGATCACTGACAAAAGAAGAAAATAGAGAGGGTGGTTTCTCTTAGCTTCCTTCATACAGAATTTCTTAATCACTCGAAATATATAGCGTCGAATATTAGGACAGTTAGTGGAAAAACGAATCGGATGTACTGTGGAAGGTAGTAGTCGTGTTGTAACAGTGGTGATCTTTGGAAATATGCCTGGGATAGACTGTGGATGAACAGAGGATGCCTCTGGCCAATATTCGAAATATGTACTACCAGACAGAACATGTGACACAAAGTGCAAGTACATATCCTATTGTTTTGCTTACGTTTAAAATATTAAATTAATACTGCTTGTTGTACTCTTATCGATCGGAGTGGATGTATTGTTTGTCAAGGTAACTATTGTTGCTGTAAATCGCTTAAAATGCAGCAAGGCGAAAATAACTGAAAGGCAGGTTCTGCAACGCTATTGAGAACGATTCGTCTTTGGAGATCACGAATTTGTTTTCTTTCTTAAATAATAATAATTATGAATAATAATCGTGATAATAATATTAGTAGCAATAGCGGAGGTGATAGTAGTAGTAGTAGTAAAGTAGTAGTAGTAGTAGTAGTAGTGGTAGTAGTAGTAGTAGTAGTAGTAGTAAAGTAGCAGTAGTAGTAGTAGTAGTAGTAGTAGTAGTAGTAGTAGTAGTAGTAGTGGAAGTGTTAGAAGTAGTAGTAATAATAATAGCAGCTGCAGAAGAAGTGATAGTAGTAGTGTTATTGTGGCAATATTTTCCTGTAAATATTTTAACTCACAACAGGTTACTGATAAGCCAAGTCTTTGTGAAAATCACGTACAGCGTCGTTTGAAGTACCTTGCAATAAAGTGACAAATCACAATGACCTATAATATCAACTACCAATATACTGACCTTTCCAACACCCTGTATACGACACACAATAACAATAACAATTCCAGATGAAGCAACCTCGTCATTAGAGCAATGTATGTGTAAGACCGTTTGAACCAAATATTCCATAAGTTGCAAATTTAGTAACTCGACGTGGAATAAGTTATCTTTGAAATAAACAAAGAAATAACGCACAGTACAAATGGTGCCAACTTATGCAAACCCATAAATTTATTTTACTTCAAGTAATATAAACAAGTCTGGCAATGTACGTATAACGAAACATTGAAGCGCATTCGTGAAACCTTTGTTGGAATGGAGAAAGAGTAAGTATTACATATCTGAGTTTGTATTTGTAGCCTTAAGTATCCGGCATGAAATGCGCATGCGCCATATTGTCAGATAAGGAGTGCCCGGCTATACCGCAGTTTTGTACATTATCTCACTAAAGAAACGACTTAAAAAGTTATTGAACTTAAAATACGTGATTTGATTTTCTATACATTTTTTGTCTGCAACATCTCATTCTAAGAAATATTGAGCGAGATATGACCAAAACGTATATTGGCCCTTATGTAAAGTACCCGTTATTGTCAGATTGTAATGACAATTTAATTTTCTCTACAGATTTTCGAAAAATTCTCAAATTTCAACTTTCATGGAAGTACGTCCTATGGGATCCGAGCTCTTTCTTGCGGACGGACAGACAGACATGAAGAAGATAAGTCACTTTTCGTAATTTTGCGGAAGCTCCTAAAACTCCTCAAATCAATAACTAACAATGAACTTCCATTTTTTAAATATAATAATATGTACCTCAAAATAGAAACGTTCTACAACAGGGTTCTTTTTTGTTTATTGAGTTTAAATTGGTATAATTATACATATGCCGATACCAGTGGTCGTGCGGTTTTAGATGTTGATCTGTGGCTGCTCGCTTGTTGGGATTTTGAGTTCGAGTCCCGCCGGGGTCATGGATGTCTGTCTCTGCTATTGTTGTACGTTGCCAAGTAGAGGTCCCTGCGTCAGTCTCATCACTAGACCACAGTAGTCCTACCAAGTGTGGTGTGTCTGAGTGTGATCGTAAGGACTCGTTGAGGAGGAGATTCTAGCCCACTACGGGCTGTTGTGCCATGGAAAAAAGTAATTTGATATATTTCAACCTTCCGACTTTATTACGTGGTTTTTAAAATAATCATTCAAATATTGAGAACCTTTTTGTATTCTCAACGTTTTGGAAAGACAATCTTACAATGAAACCATAAATATTGAAATAACATATTTAAATCTTTATTTACTTACACATGAACATGTAGCTATGCCACTCGAGGACAGTGTGATATTTGCTTGAGATAACACTTAAACCAACGCATCTTCCTAGAAACTACTCTTCCTTCCCTTCTGTGCAGGTCGACCTATCAAATATTGTGATTGGCTCTTTTTACTTCATTCCTGTTGATTCTGTACAAATTCTGGACATGGGCTCTTAAATCCTACAATAATGTCCTACTGTTTATTTAGTTAACAAATCCTACAGTTTTATTACGATTTGCTGGCAACGTGAATACACAAACAAAACTCTACTGAATCCTTCATATCTTGTAATCCCTACACAGTAGTTTGTAACACCTATAAGCAATGTCATTATTATGCTACTGGAATCTCCAATATTTACGTATTTTGTTTTCACAATTGTCTCCTTCTTCATGCAACTTATGTTTGGCAAGTGTATAAATTTTGACAAATCAAACAAACACCATGAACTGTCGGAGATTTTGAAAAATGTTTTTTCAACAAATTTACAAGATAGGTAAGTCAAATGTCATTCATCCCAAAATCCTACCAACTGGGGAAATTCTGTGTGCACAACTGAGTTTTGTCAAGCAATATACAAGAGAACCACTGTGCAAATGAATAATAACCGGTCTCGAGTTTCATTGCTGTTTTCTCAGAATTCCTATTTCATTCCACTTTTTCTCCTTATAACCCCTCTCTTCGTCTGTGTAATATCGGGCCTATTGTCTACCGCCTTTCTAATTTTCTTTCGAATAAATCACATTTCATGATGTACACAACAAACTACTTTTCCTGTTTTATTTTTACAATTTGATATTCTCGCAACGAAGAGAACATAGACACCAAACACTGACAAATCTCTACGCGACTATGTAGTGTTACATCGTACAAAACAGCAGTCACCGATTTTTATCTCCTGAAGTTTTTAACAATCATTATCCATAAATAGCAATAATGGAATAGGACACGTTAGTTATTGTTTTGTCTGCGGCACAAAGTTGAATGCTATATCAAGCTTTAACTGCAATCTCATGTAACCACACAGATTTCACCAAAGTAAGACAAACAATTCAGTTTATTAAAAAACTAGCAGCGTGCTAAATTTAGGAGCGGATATCACTTAGCATTTTAGTTCAGTTAAATACCGAACATGTCTTAATTAACCCGGTATATTTCTTTATTACATTTTACATTAAAACTCTTAATTTATCTCACATGTTGCACGTATCTGTATTTTATGTCTTATGTCATTCAGAATAGCATTGACAAGTTGCTGCATAATTAACTGGTTATTCTTTAGAACAGAGAAATTTTGTGCTTTCTGTGAGGTTGGAATTAAACTTTGATACATACTTCAGATAAAACGTAGTCTTCAAAATAGTCTTTAAAACTTTGTGTGTTATTTGTGAATGATAAAGCAGTTTTTGTCCGAGATGAATATGTACTATTACCTGACCGGTCAAATACTATTGTTTGTAATAATACGCACGCCGATTACATTCGTTCGGAGCCATACAGTTTTAAAATCAGCATTCCTCCCGTAGTGAACAAGTATAGAAGAGAGGATGGTGTTATAACATCGGTGTTCGTTCTATTATGTTTAGTAAATTGTTCACCTATATAAGTGTCTGCATTTTCGTGATATATGTTTATGAATGTTATTCAAATCCATATTAGTAGCTTTTTATTTTCTATCAACAGTAATTACAGTACCACTTAAAAAATGGTTTAATACTTTACACGTACTGTGTAGTGTCTAGAAATGTATGTTGTTAAGGTAAAGGTAAAGCAGTCCCATTACAGGCCTGGACAGGCCCAGAGGGTTCCAGGAAGTTAAGGTTCCCAGATTTCGTGACAGCGGCACAGGATGGTGGTAAGGTTGTCAGCCTTATTCACCGGCCGCCTTTACCCCCAGGAAATGCACCTGGTACTCATTTCTGTTAGAGGCTGAGTCGACCCCTGGGCCATAGTGCGATCGGAAGGATTTTATGTCAATATAAAATCCACGACACCAGCTGGGATCGAACCAGCGACCTTCCGATTTGTAGCACAGCACCTTAACCACTGTGCTACCGCGGTCCCCAATGTATGTTGTTACTTATATGAAAAAAGCTAGAAATGAAAAAGTGCTGAATCTTTCTCTATAAAATTGTCACGTAGTTGGAATTTATGTTGTTGGAAAGCCAAAAGAGTAACAGATGTATTAATTAGTACAAATTACATTTCACTATAAACAATTTTTCAAGAAATGCAAGTGGTGGTGGTTTTTCACAGATACTAATTTACTAAAAAATGTTACAATTTTTGTCCGAGTTCTGCATCTTGTCAAAAGCATAACAAAATAATTTACATTGCCGTAATTCCCCAAAGCAAAACGATGGCTTTCAAAAAATAAGTAACTTTAATGTGAATTTTATTTCTACGTTGCAGCGGCGCTGCCTTTTGAACAAGAATAAAGCTGAATTTATGTGGTAAACCATTATAGCCAGACAATGAAAAAAATTTGAAATTCCGGTTGTCTCTCCTCGTTTAATAATTAGGTTATCAGTTTATTGTAACTAATTAATTTAGTTTTATGTCAGTTCCAATGTACAGTATACGAGGTTGTCATTCAAGGTGTAGGGGTAGGGATTTTTTTTAGTAATCTTTGCTAACAAATAGCACAAATTTTTAAAAAAACATGCAAATTTTGCGTTTACTTCAACAGTCCTGGCACATTTGCTTTCTTAACATCTTTAGCTTATCAATTCGTAAAAGCAACCTTTGCACTTTGCATCTTTATGTGGTATGGTACAATAGTTAACAGAGTTCAGTTTTTATTGCACAATTCGTGGAACTGCTCGCCGCTTAACACCTGGTTGTCACGTGCATAGTCATCTCTCTCATATACATGGCACTATTCTTACATTTCTCTCTTTTTATTTTCCCTTTTACGCTTTACTTCTTTAAATATTTCTCTATGATTCTTATGTTTTATGTGTAAATTTTAATATTTTTATACGTTAATTCCACATTCATATCTAGCCACTTTCATACAAATATCTTTTGTCGACGTTCTTGCTTCTGGACATCTCATAACATCATCATACTTAATATAGAGGAAAGCCTGCTTTATCTTTTCGAAGCTCTACTACTTTTATTTTCCAAACGTAATTTTCAACCAAGCTACCCATTTCTTTCTCTTCTAGTGCCCCATCCACATTTTTCTCTGCCCCATACATACTAAATATTTTGATAAAAAAAACTTTCTGGGCCTTTTCGACAATATGTTCTGACCTTCTACATCACTTCATTGTCTTATTCTCTTACGTAATTTACAGGTATTCATGTCTTGTTAATGTATGACTTAAAATCCACTCCTTTACAAATCTGAATCGAATTATCTGAAGTCAAACCATGACAATGAGACTATTTTAAATCTGACCTTCTACATTTTAGGCTGCAAACACTGTTAACTTTAGGCTACACAGCAACTAAACAAGAGATTTAGAGTCGACCATAATTAATTCTAGTGCTGTTGCTAGGATATGGACATAAACTTTAGGACATGAAATAAGAGTGAAGAGTGAAGCTTTGAATCGTATTTTAATAGCGTACGGCACTAAAATGATCAAATAGCCTCATTTTAAATGCAGTCGAAAATCACCCTATTCTTTGTCATTCACGTGGGATAAAATGCAAACTTACGGACGTTGTGGTTCCGCGCAGAAAGGGGTGCAATGCTACATGTAAATTACTCCATTATATTTTTCTGAGATATCCAGGCTTGAAATGTTGTGAAAATTTCTCGCAAAATTTCGCAGTATCAGACTTAATTAAGTTTTAAAAGCGGCGTCCGAGTTATTTTAGGAGTACAGATGGAAGGACCGGCCGATATTTTTTATACGAGCTGTCCAGCGATGCGAACATATTTATAAAAAAACTGCGGGTAGAATTGCTTTACGTTCATTTTACATGCAGATGTTATTTTTAAAAAATCAGCTAATCTATTGGTTTATTTTTCTATGGACACCACGGGGCTATCAATAAAAGGAACAGACTGTCCCTTAAGAAGCTAACAGTTCTCAGTTGTTCAATAAATTTTCCACGTTTTATTGGAACCGAAATTCTTCACCATATACACTACCGACCGACAGATTCGATATCCTGCTGGAGATAAATACGGTCGACAGCCTCCTATTCAAATACTCTAAGACATATTTCATTATTTTTTCCTAATTACATCTCAATTTTCCAGGTTTTTTATTTCTTTGAAATTTTCTTAACAAAAAGCTTATATACACACTTTCCCATGCGTGCTATATGCCCTGTCAGCCCATCCTAAGTACATATATCGCAATAAATTTTGCCAAAGAGCAAAATTTAAGTAGCTTGTTACGTTTGGAATTTCTTCAAGCTCCGCGCTGTTACAGGCCTACCAAGTGTTGAAAAGGAAGTTATAAAGATAAAGAAATCATTTTATGTTTATTTTGTGATATAGCAAACTCAGATCAAGAGATGCAATTTCATAATTAAATTACAGACACCACATAAGATGGTTACGAAAAATTAACAAAGTAAATTCTAAATTTCATGCCTTGTTGACCGTGCGCTTCAATTTAATCCTATAAAGAAAAATCAACTTGATGCACAACTTATTATTAGTATATTTCGTAAATCTCTACATGTTTCGGGCGTATCTAGGTCCATCATCAGGAGGTACAAACTACGTATACAACAATTGTTACTTATTATTCTTTTTAGGTGACTGTTTGTTGTCCTAATTGGATTCCAATCCAAAAGAATAATAAGTACCAACTGATGTATACATACGGTTGTATCTCCTGATGATGGGTCTAGATACGCCTGAAACATGTACAGGTTGACGAAATATACTAAGAATAAGTTGTGCATCAAGTTGGTTTTTCTTTACACGAAAGTAAATACTATTCCGATAGAGACCGGGCTAGAAAACGGATGACTTAGAAATCGGTGTTCGACTTCCGGCAGAACAAGAATCTCTTTATCTTCTTCAAAACACCCATGTCTGAAATGGGGCCCACTCTAAAAATCCTATTCAAAAGCTATCTGGAGCTAACTTCTCGGAGAAAAAGAGACTGGTGCGTGAAGCAGGCAGCTCAGCTGCAGTTGGTGCCAGGATTACGAATGCATGAGTGTGTAAACCCACTCCCCTCTATGTCTCCGTAGCATGGTGCTTAATTAGTAATAAGCACAAACTTGATATTCTTCATTATGTTTACCACAATATTAATAATAACTTTATAGACAATTTATAACAAATAAACATATAGCCCTATAATTAAAGCAACAACTGTATACAACTCACATACCAATGATTAGGATTAGGACACCTTTCGCAAATAGTTTCAAAACTTACCAATCAGGTCACCAAATCTATCTTGAAACCGGTTACAATCCATATGTAGCAGAAAAAAATTCAAGAAATTATTTCACATACTAACACGTCACTATCGCAGTATTGAAAGAATGACAACAGGAAAGCGTATACCAACATCTTACCTAAACCAACAACAAATGTGTACTACCGTTGCACCCCTATACTTTGCTCATTTTCACCCCTCAAAAGATTTCACTTCTATATGGCGGGATAGGGAGAACAGTTATGCCGTATAGAAGTAACTCCCGTAAACACTGGGGGTTGTTTGGTGCAGTCTGCTACCATCCTGATAACACCCTACAACCGTCCTCGTCGCCAAACATACCCTTATAAAAACGCCCTGCACTTAATGGTTTGCTACTTCCAATTCTCTTGTACTTCATTCAGGCTACCACGATGCAATATTGCTCCTCACGGAAATAACAAAACGTGATAAAAGACCAAGTTTTTAAGTTTCGGTGGTCTTCAAAGTATTTGACAACGCTGGAAGTTGAGCCTTATGGGTGTGCTGATTCCTTCGGTCTTGATTCTTGTCATAACTATGTTGGATCAGAAACAGTAAGCATTTTTCCAAGCTCTTGCTACACTTCCTTGTCAATTTGTCTCAGTTACTTACTTACCCTTTGGCTGTACGGCCCTCTCATAGCCTTGGCTTCCTTAATTACAGAAACCCATTCTTCCCTACTGACTGCCTTCAGTCGCCAACTCTTAACCTTCGTCTCCCGCAGATCCTTCAGTATATCTTCCACCTATCGCAATCTAGACCATCATCATCATCTTCTTCTTCTTCTTCTCCTTCTCCTTCTCCTTCTCCTTCTTCTCCTTCTACTTCTACTTCTACTTCTACTTCTACTACTACTACTACTGCTACTACTACTACTGCTACTACTACTACTACAACCCTCTGGCTTGCTCTGAAATATTTTCTGAATTCTGTTCACGCCCTAACATTCTACTTCTTTAAGATTTCAATATTGCTATGGTATCTAAGCTTAAGTCTTCCAAGTGATCCATTTTCTTCAAGTTTTCCCCCCACACGTCCCCTATTTCCGGTTCATATCATCCTCCTTGATTCAGGCACACTTCAGTTTTACAAACTTTTATAATTATATGAATGTTTTAAATAAAAGTCATGCTACCTGATGAAAGTCACAATGCTCTGAATATAAGATTTCCCCTTTTCTAGTATCCGAAACATGTTTTTCTTTCTCCTTTTAGCGACTGAAATATTTAGCTGTAATACTCTGACACACTCAAGTAGTATAACACGTATTTACTCACAATAACCAAACCTTACTCGGATATTTGGCAGTCATATGAATGACGTTACTATATGTACGATATTTTACATATAATGAGTTAAGTGTAGTGAGTGTGGCTATAAACTCACAAAATGTTTTGAGCGTTACTAAATCAACACGTGAAATGATTTCTGCGATATCTCATCAAAAATAGCCCCAATGTAAAACCAATAAAAATGAGTGAGAAATGTGCTATTTCCCACACCACCTCTTTACTGCTGCATAAAAATATCTACTAACTATAAAGTACATATAATCGAAACTCCTGACAAGATAATAATTTTAGTACTTTTTTACAGCACGTAACATTACCGAATCAGAAGACCTGGAAGATAGGAGCATTCAGTCAGAAGGTTTCCTTTTAACGTCGTCAGCGTGACGCATATTGCAGTTTCTTAGTTTTTAAAGTTTCTGTGGGGTTCTCTTCGCCTATAGCGCTGAAACCTAAGTAATTACAGCTAGTATAGCTCTATTATGGCCTTCTTTCATGCAATGAGTTTCAACAAATTATGTAATTTTAACATATATTACAAACTTTAAAATACAGACCAGTATTACCACCCACGCATTTAATAATTTCCACATAATTTATGGCATAATTTAGGGAATAATCTATTACGTCATTTATAATATGTTTTAGCTAAAATAATTGAAATGTGTTTTATGAATTTGACACAATTCTGAACATGCTTTGTTGAAGCAGGGAACGTCGTGGTTTGAAAATATATTTTACACTCTACGGGTGTAAATTTACAAATAATATTGCTACACCGCTGGTAGGTGCATTACTTGCATAATCTCACCTGAATTTCCTTCCGCACTTCCGGCCAGAACCTCGACACTTGTATAAGATTTATGAAGTAAGCAAAGTAAGTTGTAGAGACAGTAAATATATAACAACAATTATGTCAGATAACCTGACAACAGAACTATGTGGGTAAAAAAGGTAATTCAGTGCCATTACAGGCTCGAGGTGCCCAGAGGGTTCCAGGAAGTTACGGTTCCCAGATTGCGTGACAACGGCACAGGATGGTGGTAAGGTTGTCAGCCTTACGCACCGGCCGCTTTTTACCCCCAGAAAATACTCCTGGTACTCATTTCTGTTAGAGGCTGGGTCGACCCCATGGCCATAGTGCGATCAGAAGGATTACGTCAATGAATAATTCCAATGACACCATCTGGAATCGAACCAGCGACCTTCCGATTTGTAGCGCAGTACCTTAACCACTGTGCTACCGCGGTGAATTATGTGGGACTCCGCACGAATTCCAGTTAAAAAAAAGAATCCACTGCATAAACAAGAGCTCTATTAATTGCCAGAATTCGTACCATCGTGCTGTTGAACATTCAGAAATAAACCTTCAAATAGTCTGTCCAATACTAATAGGTTTATTCGAAAAGACAGGCAATGTACGTATAATGTAACAATGAGGAGCGTACTTCCAACCATGATTGCAATGGAAAAGCAGTAATTATTACATATTCTGAGTGTGTGTTTTTAGCATTATGTATGCAGAATTCAATATGCATGCGCATCATCTATGGCCTGTCCGGCTCTACAATATTTTTTCGCATTGTCTCATAGAGGCAAAACTAAAAAAAAAAAAAAAAGAAGTTTATTTTGTTTAAAACGTGTGTTTTGATTTTCTGTATAAACTTGTTTCAAAAATTGCTCGTTCTAAGAAGAACTGAGCGAGTTATGACCACAAATGTACATTAGTCTTCATGTAAAGTACCCGTTATTCTTGTCAGATTTTAATTGAAGTGGAACTGTCTCTACGGATTTTCGAAAAATACTCAAATATCAAATTTTATTAAAATTCGTCCAGCGGGATTCGAGTATTTCCATGCAGACAAACGTACATACAAGATAACGTAATAGTCACTTTTCGCAATTTTATGTAGGCGCCCAAAAACTTACAACATGTTTTTAAATAAACATATTTGCGTTGGAGGAATTATTTAAAGAGATGTTATTGAAAAGGTCTCATATTTCAGGCTGTCGGTTTATATAGATATAATATCAGCTATTCTCAAGTATTACCTCCTGATATGAGTGGAGAAATGTACGAAATATTTTGTAATATGAAATTTTAAATTCAAGTCTGACGTCTCATAACAAATCATAAAAACGTGCCAAACATATTTTAAAATATTTATATTTTATATTTATGTTTATTGGACCGTGCATCATCTTGATAGTTGAATAAAGAGAGACCAACTTGATGTCACTTGCTTTTTTATTTCATTATTTAATGCTCAACATGTTTCGGATGTTAATACATCCATCC
>Ga0136643_10005782_pt1 | contig 17551 bp, 18 predicted proteins | sample TergutLab28metaG_FD_96883 | JGI IMG/M metagenome (GOLD analysis project Ga0136643, IMG submission 96883) | Labiotermes labralis P1 segment gut microbial communities from Petit-Saut dam, French Guiana - Lab288 P1 (version 3) (version 3) | ecosystem: Host-associated > Arthropoda: Insects >... | reverse complement strand
TCTACATGTTTCGAGCTTTCGGGAAGCTCATCATCAGGAGATCATTTTTCCTGTACAGTCAGCCTCTGGTATAGTGTATAATCTTTGCTGTAGCCCTCCCGTTCTCCTACGTGTTCTGCTCTCGACTTTTGCAATAGTTGTTTTCCACATTTTGTACAGTTAAAGTAAAGAATGGAATAAAAATCTTGCAAGCCTCTTCAAAACCGCTCATAAATTGTGAAACACTGCCCCCAAAAGTTGCTAATTTAGATGTACTATAAGACCTGCATAATCCTGGAGTATAAACTGTGCTGACAGGTTTGTTAAACACATAGTTGAGAACAGGGTGTTTATATCACAGATTATTCCATCAACCTAAGTCTTTAGTTTTAGAAATGGGATTTGGAGAGTAGTTCCATTTGTATAATGAACAAACAAATGCACACAGTCTATTGTACTATTCTTTATTTATTACTCTTATATGTTTCAACACCAAGGTGTCATACTCAGGGAGCTCTCACTCAGTGCCTGCAAGACAGCAAGAATGGGACACTATCTGCACCATAACTAAAAATAATGGTTTTCCATTATAGATTATCCACAATTTAAAGAACAAAATAATCAAAACACAAAAGACAGAGAATACTCCCACCTAAACATAAAGAGAGAAATGTATCACATTAACATATCATAGCCCACTCACACATAAAGTTTCCAACCTGTTCAAACTCACCAACATAAACACAGCATTTCGAACATGTAACACCACATAAAATCAGCTACAAGACCGAACACCACAAAACATAAAAAACTCCAATGGAATATGTAGATTACAATGCAAACATGCAACAAGTCCTATGTGAGACAGACTGGAAGAACAACAGCAGTAAGGCACTGAGAACACCTATGTTATATAAAAATAAACAACCCTGTCTTTGCATACACATTACATATCCTCAATAACACACAAATATGGCAGTCCGGAACACACTATACACTTATTACAAACACGTGATAAGGGAAAGATGATTGTTGACATTATATGATATAACATGTACACATTCATACATATGTCCATATTATTATGGATTTGTATATATGACCACCTGAGAAAATTTCCTAGAATTATTACAACAATATAATTCATTATAGCCATGACAGTTTTAATGTTTTAACGACTCTAAAAAACAGACGTGAAATTTTTTTTAAAGAAATACCACCAATACTGCATGAACACATATATGTAACTTAGTAGGCACCGAGTGAGAGCTCCCTGAGGATGATGCGTTGGCATTGGAACATGTAGGAGCAATAAATAAAGGGATCAAAGGGGCAGCATGTGGTCTCAGGGGCACATACCCTGGTGGTGTGTCTGTGCCATTAAAACCTGAGAAATGCCACTTACTCCTGCCAAGTCCTATGCATGCATGTCCCTGCCATGGCCCCTGGAAATGTCTTCGGACGGCCAAGCCACGCAAGGGCGAGACGCGAGTTCCTGACATGATAATTGGGTCAAACCAACAGAAAATCCTAGGTCCTCCAATGTATCAGGGGTTGAGCACAAGGCTAGCAACCTCGTTTCGGAAAATCTAACATGCTAAAAATTCTTGACAAGGGAATGAAAGGTAATTAATACGAAGACAACCTACACAAGTTAAAAGGATAAGAAAGGACACAATTTATGTGGGGACTTGGAACATGACAGTGCTGAAAGCAAGAAAAATGAGGGAAATAGGCGATGAAATGTTAAAAACACAATTGCAAATAATAGTTTTACAAGAACTAAGATGAAAGGGAGTTAGGCAAATTAATAAAACTAAATATACACTCTACTATAGCTGTAACCTAGAAAAAATTGGCCAGCTTGGAACTGGATTCATGATTCGAAACAAAATTAAGAAAAACATATTAAGTTTTGAACCATATAATGAACGACTATGCAAATTACGAATTAAAGGAAGATTTAATAACTTAATTACAATAAATGCACATGCTCCTACTGAAGAGAAAACTGATGAAGAAAAAGAAAAGTTCTATGAAGATTTACAAACAATCCATAACAAAATTCCCAAACATGACATAGTTATAATTTTGGGAGACAGGACCGCCAAAATTGGAAAAGAAGATGTATACCAAAACGTTGCAGGTAAACATACACTCCATGAGATCACAAATAGGAATGGTGAGTGGGTCTGTGAGTATGCAATTGCAAACAACATGAAGATAATAAGTACTTACCACCAACAAAAAGAATACATAGAGGAGCATGGATATCACCAGATGGCAACACGCTGAATCAAATAGACCATGTAATTATAGATGAAATAAAAAAGGAGTGATAGAGGAAGAACAATGCGGGGATTGAATTGCGACTCTGACCATTTTTTAGTGAAAACAATAATAAAGCAAAAATTGATCGGAATGCAAATGAAAACAATTAAGCAAACAAAAACGGAATCAAAGTAATTTACAGGATCCGGCAATGCTAAAACAATACAGAACATGTCTTCATAACAGACTAAAAGGAAAAGAAGCTCAAAAGGATACTGAAGGAGAATGGACACAAATTAAAGAGGCAATAATAGAATCAGCTAACGAAGTTATCCAAACACAAGCCACTTCTAATAGGAATGAATGGTGAGACGAGCCGTGTAAGTTAATGATGTCACAAGAGAATGAAGCCAGAAAGAAATATTTACAAGTTAAAACTAGAGCTACTCGTGAAATATATGAAACGAAAAGAACTGAAGCTAACAGAATATGTAGAGAAAAAAAACAGAATCTGGATAAACAACAAAATTAGACAAATAGAAGAAGCAAGTAACAAAAATGGAAGAAAATTTTTTAAAGCAGCTCAGTTTTTCAATAAGCAAAAATTGGTGTTTCCAATATCTTGTAAAGACAAAAGTGGTAACACATTGTCAGAGCATGGGGACATTCTACGAAGGTGGAGACAATACTTCTGTGCTTCTGTGACTTACAAACCATCAGTTCCGGAACTGTGGAGTTAATCTCCGAAAACATAATTTTAAGTAATTCTGAACAGGTACACCCACCCACCTATTATGAAGTAAATCAAGTAATAGAGAAGCTTAAAATACATGAGGCTGCAGGGTCAGACAATATACCAGCAGAGCTAATAAAACGAGGTGGGACAGAGTTAAAAACTAGGAAGCACAAATTAATTATGAAGATATGGGATGAGGAGACTCTACCAACAGAATAGACAGAAGGAATAATCTGTCCCATATATAAGAAAGGGGACAGGATGATATGCAGTAACTACAGACCAAATATTAATCCTTTCTGAGCTAGTTTTCTACATGTCAAGAGAGTGTGAGACTTTCTGTTCTCACAGCAGTATTATTAAGAATTCAAGTCTTTTGTTACTTCATGCTTGTGTTGATGGGTGAGTGTTTACTAACATTCTGTAGGGTTTAATGATACAGCACCACATCCAAGAAGATCTGAATCTTCATGTCAGGAGAAGTTCTGTTAAAGTACAGATGTACTGTATTGCATTTTGACACAACCTTATCCTAAATTAGAAGTGGAAGTAGTAGAATAGCAGCAGTAAGGGAGGGATGGAGAAGGGAGGGAGGAAGAGAGGGGGAGGGAGGATGGGAGGGAGGGAGGAAAGGAAGGAAGGAAAGAAGGAAGAAAGGAAGGAAGGAAAAACCTTACACACAGAAATGAGAAGTCACTCAGTCTTTCAAACATTTTCTTCACTGCAGAACCTTTCAATGCATAAAAATAATACTGAAACCTCACAACAAAAGCAAACACACACTGGCAAATGAACCCCCTGAGGTAAGAGGTAAGGGTAAAATTGTCCCCCTGCATGCCACAAAGACATTTTCAGTGGAAATACAGTCCCAAGAATTCTTGACCTTAGCACTAGAGGGAAGTAAGCTGTCAGCTTCATAGCCTGGCAGCTTTACTCTGTGGGGTTAGAGTCCCCAGCATCTACTGAATAGTAGGCTCGATGGCCATATAAGTACAGACTTTTGGAGAAAACAAAAATCTTGTGAACCCCTAGAAACCAAGCCATGATTCATCATTCACCTAGCTGGTAGCCTAGTTACTGCACTGACCATGCTGTCCTACCTCCAAACCCCCTGAGGGCAGGATTAAAATTTCAATAGTATCAGAAATGTTGAAATTGAGATTTTCAATACAGTAGTAATTTTATAAACATGCAGTTATATTTCTGTATTCTAAGAACTTATAAAATATAATCAATGAGAATGAAAATAAATGCACATTACATTAAGCACCAAGAACTGTTTTCATCTGTATTTTATATGTGCTTGTTTAATGTGAGACTCCCTTAAGATGATCTGAAGAAGACTGCAATGAGCTGGAGTATTAATGGACTGTATGTGAAAGGATACTGTATTTACTCAAATTCAAAATGGGGTTCTTCCTTAAATTTGGAACTTAAATATGTACTGTCATCTTAAATTAGTGTATGAAGTGCTGAACCAGACCACACCATACTGGATCACTTTGAACTGGACCATGTAGAGCCAAATTCTGTCTTCAGTTAGTAATGAATGTGCACATATATAGACGCTCACACACACACCCCCACCCAAACACACACACACACAAATGACAGTGATGATTAATTAAATTTGTATTCATGATGTATCCACTGCAAATTGCTGAGAAGAATGGCTACAATCAGATATGCTTTTCTTCTTACGGTTTTCTTTTGTTAAGTCAAAAACTGTTGGGACAAAACTGGCACTTGCCAAGAGAGCTTCCTGATACCATTCCCCTGATATCACTAGTTTTTGGATCCCATGCAATGGTTATTTATACAATAACATAACACAAATTCAACCAACCAAAAAAATCCACATATTTTGCTGTGTACCTCTTAGTCCTTTTTGGCATGTACCTGGTCCTATGTGTTCTGCAACATATAGTAACTGACAGAAAGAGGTACTTACTTTCACTTTCCACTTGTGCTCTGGTCACTCCTGGTGGTAAACCCAAAATCACAACTCTTTCAAGCCAAGATCTGGTAGGATATCGTGCAGTATCAATGTATCTGTATGAAAAGAAAGGAGGAACTGTAATAAAATGCATCACAGTGACTCAAACAGCAAAAGTATTAAGTTTTAATGCATATGTTGCTAGTTAGAAGTGGCATGATACCAATGTGAGTGCATAGGTGGTTCATTTAAAGGATTAAATAGCAAACAGTCTACTAAGGCAATGCATTTGTTCATGAAGTCTAGAAGAGTGAACTGGGAAACTGCTTACAAGAACAAGAGCATGCTGTCAACACTGGTGCCTGCAGCTGGTATTTCTGTGGAACCTGTATGTATATCAGCAAAGGAAAGCAAGAAAAACATGCACATGAGCATTCGCTCTCACTTTCTCTCTCTTTTTCCAGGTCAATTATGTGGAGATTATTTGGTTCATATTTTTTTTCTACACATCACTGTTTGTTTTCATTCATTCATTCATTCTTGCAGAATATGTCAAACATTTATAGAATTGACATACTTAAGTGATCTTTCTCTGTTGTCCCACAATTTCCAGTTTCTTTAACTTCAGATTCTACTAAGTGTTGTTGAAAAATGCAAGTCAGATGACTCCCCTTTAATCACAACTCTACACTATGCAACTACTAAACATCAGCACTAAAATTACAATTCTGACACTAATTCAGGATTAAATGTGAGTTGAACACAGGGTATGTTTTATCGAGTCTACTTTCATCATTTGTACTGAAGTCTACATGTAAAGTGCCTAATGTGCATTTTCTTGACAGATTTTCATAGAAGTCACCAATATAAAATTTCACACGAATATGTTCACTGGGTGCCATGCTGATACGTATGGACAGATGTAGAAAGATGATGAAGTTGACAGATCCTTTCTGTGACTATGCAACATTCCTAAAAGTTTTTTGTAAATATAATACTGACTATTAAAATAAACATCTTTTAAACGGGGGGGAGGTATTTTATTTATTATATTGAAATTTTGTTCTACCAACATTCATGACAGTAAAACACTCTGCATAAGACATACAATCCACCCAGCTATTCAATTGGTTGGCATGTCTTTCTCTCAGGGAATCTAAGTGTTCTAAGTGGTGCAACAGTAATATTATTAACACTTGTCACTATTAACATTATTTATATTATTTCCCGATGTTGACATATACAGATCTGTGTGATGTATGGATGCGCCCTTGAAAAAAATGTATTCACTGCTAGCTTTGGTACGCGTACACAACCTGTCACTTCCAAGGTATAAACCAGACTCCTCTTGCGTTAGGTTTTCCAAAACTCGTTAAAATTCAAGTTCATCCCCTCTTAAATTTTCTTACTATACCTGATTGGCCAAATGTTAAATTTCGCTGCTCCCTAATAGGTCCAAAAGTCAGAATTTTGAATACGTTAACCCCAGTGGCTTTCATTTATGTAACACTGTTCCATTGTCGTCGCCCTTGTGAGCTTCTTCACACGTCTTACTGATCTCTTTTAGTGTTCAAGCTTGCCTAACATTGTAAATCTTCCCAGCATGATTTAAGATGTCCCAAAAGCTGTCAATGTTTACAAAGTCAGTTTTTTTTTTCAAACCTTCCCTAATCCATCAATTTTGACACTGAAAAACATCGAAACTGTTAGCCTGCTATATCCGCCATAAAACTCTCTGTCCCCGTAAGTTGCGATACTGACTCTCTACAATTTCTCCTACATCATAAACCAAACCAACAATTTAAACAATTCTGACCCATCTACCAATGTACAATTTTGACTCTTAATAAAGGACTTACTCCCTATATCAGTTATAGACAATATGGTTCTTTAGTATGGGATAAGTAGTATTTTTATTACACTGATTTTTCTTTATTATGGCAACCTTGTACTCCCACCTTTCAACAGAAAGGTGGAGTTAAAAAAGTGAAATTATACTATCTGCCTTCATTGTGTATGAATATGCTATTATGCTCTCATGCAAGTTCTTTATCAGGGAAAGTAAAACTGTACCTTGAGGTTAATTTGTTTCCATTGAACACCAAGGATAAATATAAATATTTCTGGTTTTTGTAGTCATAACTCTGACCATCATCAATGTACAATGTGCCTAATGCAGTCCCCTGAAAAGAAAACACATGCACATTAATAATCTATTCCCATTGTCCACACATTTCCCATTAGACTGGGTGATGGTATCCCAGACTTCTTATATTTTATACATGCATATCAGTGACAAGTCCTGACTTGGAGGATGGGTACAGCCAAAGGGGACACAAGATGTTCCAATTATCCTTCCACTAGACCTGACTTCCAGATCAGGTTTCACCACTGAGATATATATATATATATAAATAAATAATGATGTACTTCTGTTGGGTATGGCACAGTGAAGTACACATTTAATTACATGACTGATGTTAGCAAATTCCAAAAATATCAATTCATACTTTTGAATATCTTCCACTATACATGAAGCAATCCCAAAATTCTTCTGGTAAAATCTGATGCCTGTTCTGGTCACAATGTTCACACCAATAGCTTGCAAATTATAATACAAGGGGCAAGTGTCCTGTTTTTCATCACTTGTACTAAGTCAATGTAGTAAAGATGGTAGCAATTAATTACTTAGCTTTTATTTTTATCTTACATGTACAGAACATTTAACCCTCTCCACTTACCACCATTTTAGAATGCTCAGACTTAAGTGTCTTCACGTTTGCAGTGCTCTTAGAGTACATCATAATCATTCTACAGAAACCAACAACATGAAGGTTCAAGGACTAGGGTATTACTACGAGTATGAATGGTTATGTATTAAGTTACACATTTATAAAGGACTGGTATAAAAGGACAAAGATCTTCTCTTAGTGAAGCAAGCCTGTCTATGTCATGAATGAAAAGTATTGTGGGAAAATGTTACTAAGTGTAGTTTGATGACATCTTTACATCTACAGACAGGGGTATAAAAAAGGATACTTCTGAAAAGGAGACACATGCTTCAAGAGACTTACCAGTTACAATTTGGACAGAAACTAATTCAACACTGATATCAATGAACTGGGCAAGTAGAAAAAGAAGTTTGCATAAAGGGATAGCTTTGCTTCACTTGTTTCATTTGTTCAGTAAAATGAGAGCAAGGTCTGTGCACTGTGTGCATGTAGAAAATGTATGCAAAGCTTCACTATTACCAGGTGTTCAAGAGCAGAGCTATAAAGGTTGCATGGCATCTGTAATGCTCAGTTGTAGTGCTGCTGCTAGGACACAGAGAAAACACACAATCTAGTGCTCCATATTTCCATATTTGGCACATGGAATTTGAAAGATATAAAGTCCAATTTTATTTTTATAATTTGTGTACAGGTCCAAAGTGACAGGAAACGCACATGTAGTTGCAAAACTCATGCACACAGAACTCAGGCAGGTTTTCACGCACAATGATCATTAAAACTGTCTGTTCAGAATGGAAACTGAAATGGCTTACAAATTTTCACTGGATTCTCAAACATAAAATTTAAGAAATACCTGTTCAGGGTTCTCAAATTGCTGTATGAATACTGACTGACAAAAGAAATGATAAGAGCAATTTTGTTAGATGCTTCACAGGGATATGAATATGCCTAAACAGAAAGGAGGAGGCAACCTAGAATTATGAATACTGTGTGATATGCCATATTCATTGTGTCACAGAGTTTTGACTTCAAGTTACTAAGTGTCAGAGGTTCGAAGTATAAATCCACGATTACTCATACAGAAATATATTTGCCAGAACAGCAAATGTCACTCCGTCACTCATTACCTAATAATCTCAGATATAGTATGCTGACTTTGGTTTCACTGCATTTAACGTGTAACAGTTCTGCTGTTCTGTGTACAATGTGACCATATGAGACAGTAACATTTACAAATTAGTTCTCTTATAAGCAATAGAATGGAAAAAGAAAAGAGAAAAGTTTTATCTAATGATGCTGTCAGCTGTAAGATTATGTAGCATTTGTGGCAGATAAATGAAAGAAGAGCATGGAGCATTGGTGGAATAATAGTGACAGGTCAAAGCTGAAATACTTGGAGAAACACCTGTTCCACTGCCAATTTATCCACCACAAATCCCACACGGACTGGCCTGGGATCAAAACTGGGCCTCCAGAGTGAAAGGCCGGGAACTGCCCAAGCCATGGCACAGATACAATCATAATGCAGCTGTGACCACATGTTACAATGTAACATAGCTCCACATGAAAGCTGAAGGAACAAAATTAACACTACCATACCAATAATTTTTTTGTTTTCCACACTGCTGGCAATAAACCAATAAACAAATATATGACAGTAAACAAATAAGCTGACCTACAGCATATTTTAAAAGTGTAATACAAAATTCAAACAATGTTTCACTGGCAGCCTTTCATCCCAATGAAAATATGACAAAAATATACAAAATTTATATTTTTCCAAGTACAGTCAACCTCGATTACAACAGATCCTCCTCTTATAATCAAAGTCCAGTTAAATTGCGTTTTATAATAACACTGCAATAAAAACTGTTTAATTTATGTTTTTTTTTTCGGTTTTACTGCAGAAGGACATGAATGGATACATTCTGCACATCAGAAGATCATATATTACACATTACTTTGTTTTCATTAAAAAATTCAGTTGTGTTCATTTGCTTCATTGACCTTGATAATCACCTTTACATGCCCTCCTCAACAGAGAACAGATTAAACTGTAATTCATCATCAGAACCACATGTGTCATAATACTGAGTAACTATCTTCAAAGCTCTCAGACCTTCCTTTGTTGTGACAATTTGGCATTTACTTTCTGCTTCACAGGTAATGATTATGGTTTCATCATTGCTGTCAACCACTATAGCACGGCCAGACATAGCAGCAATGACATCATCATTAAAGTCAACTGAATCGGGATTGAAAATACAGCCTGTAAGTGCATCCCAGTCACTTTTGTCAGAGTCAGAGCTTGCAAAATCTGATGAATCATGTCTTATCTCCTTCATTTCTCTTGTCATTATTAAGGAAACTTCTGCTAGTTGAAACAGATCACAGTGAACCAAGTGACACAAAGTTACATACTATCGCGACTGAATAAGTAAGCAGGAAATCACCTCACATCCCATGCAGCAGTACACATAAGTAGCCCATGCAATGTGATACCTGTGTGCCATTATAAGCAAAACTAAAAATCACAGCAGGAGGTTGAAATATTTACAGTATGTAAGATATTTGTGCTCAGGGCACAGCATGGTCAAACACGCTTTAACCACCATGAACTATCCATTGTTTTGCCAAAAACAGTACAGAGGTTGAAAATAGTCTATTAGGGAATACTGATAAAATCTAATGTAAAAGAAGATCTGATACATGACAGACCAGTGTAACCGAGGCAGGTACTAAGATAAAGCACACAGAAACAGGGAATAAAAAAAGATATGTTCAAATCGAAATCCTTTACAACTGAGGCCACTATAAGTGAGGTTGACTGTACCAGTAAATTGAGGTCAAAAAGAGAATCCAAATACACTTGCACCTGCACAAATGCATCCAGCTAATGGGCTGAACATAAACTATGTGACAAAGGCTTAATGAGAGATAGGAAAAAAAAATGATTCCGCACTGATTACACGATAAATACCACTTAAGAAAATGCTTTATATTTCATATTACACTACTTTAGAGAAAGTTACTTACATTTCTATCCAATGCCACATATAGTGTGTAGGGGTCATTTTGTGTAAGTGCCGATGATCTGCGAATCCTCTCCTTTTTTGGAATAATGGTCCCACCTCTTTGGAAAACTGGAATCTATGAAAAGAAATACGCAACACGCAATTGCTAAGTACTGCTGAAAATTCACTAGTATGAGCACAACAATACCTGAAATACTGAATTGTTTCTTTATAAGGAAGCCAGAGAGATACAGCAATAAACACCATGTGCTTAGAGAATTCCAGGGGCTGTTGAACAACCAATGATGAATCACAACTTTTAAGGAATGAAGGTGGTCAAGAAAAATATTCTTCAGGAAACGTAAGGGGCAGACAGAATGATTGATATCATCGCCAGACCACTAACTTCATCTCTACAAATGCATGCATACAGACGGCACACAAGGGATGAGTAGTGTTAAGTTTTCAACCCAATATCCGAAACAGAATGATGAATGAGCAAGTCATAAATGCTGCTTATACACTTGCTAAATGAAAGCAGGAACACCCCCCCGAATGGAAATTGTCTCCTGTTAGAGGCCTAGGTTCTCCTTCCGCTTTTGTCACGTCCACTATTTAGCATGTGCCTACCTTTTGCACACCCCTGTACACTGCTCTTTTGCCCAGTCTCTCCTCCGCTTTCTTTTCACCTTTTCTCTGCTCTACCCACCACAGTTAAACCACAGGGGGCAAAGTTACTTCCTGAACAGTGACCACTTCAGATCTTGTGGCTGCCCTTTGGCAGGCCTTGCAGTCATGCGTCACATAGCAATGTTTCGGTCAATGTCGGACCACACATACGACGGTGGTAAGAATTTTTGGAAACTCTAGATAAGCTGATTGTGGAGGGAAATCACTTGCCAGAGCAAATCTTCAATATGGATGAAACCTCCCTATTCTGGAAACAGATGCCGAAAGGGCTTTCATCCTTAAGGAGCCAAAGTCAATGCCAGGTTTCAAGGTTTGTGTAAGTACACTCTATGACGTTTGCACAATGACAAAATCGCCTAATGATGCATTTCTCAGAATCTATCCCCAATGAAGAGCAACGCATGACTATACACTGATCTGCAGGGTATTCTTTTCCTTGCTTTCCTCCTTTTCTTTCCTTGCACTGGATAATCAAATGCAGCCCTCTTCTTATCATGTCTTTTCTCCCCAACACATTTTTTATCTTTGTATCGCCTTCTGGCCCCACCCCTTCTCAATTGCAACACATCCCACTTCACTCACAGACCTGTCCTCTCTCCCCCAGGATCATTCAACATATCAGTAAATTTCTCAGAGACTGCAGGGTGTAACATCCTGAAAGAGAGAATCTTCATGATTCATGCTATATGAAAAAGTGTTATACACTAAGTACTTGCCCAGTCATTCAAATTATGTTCTTTATCTTCTGCATACTTCCTCTGAAACATTTTCACTTTTGCAGAACAAGACAAACAGAAAGGTTATTTCAAGGAAATTGATGCCCTCTTTAATCAAAATGTTCTCCAATATGATCAGACTCCATTTTAATAAAAGGTATCCTCCCTCATGATACCAAAACTTAAAAGACATATATGAATACATACTTTGAGCTTTTTATCTAACAGTTATGGATATTATTTGTAACACAGTAAGAGTAATTCATGAAATCAAATTTATACATGTTACAGTACCTTACTAATTGTCACGGCAATTTTAACTATGCCACCTCCTTGAATCCTCTTATAGGTGTCTATGTCATACCAAATATCCTGAGATCCAGGGAAATAAATGCTTATTTCAGACACTCCGGGATGAGTCACAGGATGCACAAGCAACTTATCACCTGTAACAAAATCATTTAGTCTTAGCATAGGTGATGCCAAATGAATTATCTAACAGCAAAAATGTTATGCTATCCAACATTACATTTTTTATTCTTCTACAGGTATCATATTTACCTGAAAATATGATAACCCCCACTTTCAATCAAGTATTTTGAGGAAAATACCTACACAGAATATGTTTACCTTTGTGCATTATTATAAGGAGACCATCACTTTTCAAATGATGATGGAATAGTAAAAAACTCTCATCTTACTATTCAGATAAATACAACAATTTTAGAACAAACACAATGGAAGAAATAATAAATTCACAATTCAAAACAATGCATCATTTTAGTACTTATCAGTTTTCTAGGAAACACGATGAAATATGGCAAGTGGCACACAAATTAAAGTAACATGATAACTTTGCAAGAGGTTTCTACATCACATTTCTTGCTTCTCCACCTCAGCTGAACTTTTAAAACACTGTAGCCTGCTTCACTTAACTGCTCTAAACATATTACATGAATTGCATAAAACTGGAAGTTTGTCTTTATATAATTATCTGCCATTCCCTACCTACTTCATTACTCAGGACTCCATAAATGATTTTAAATTACAAATCCTTTATTAATAAACCCACAAAACTTCAATTACAATTTACAGACATTCACAAAAACTGACTCAAGTATTTTATGTGCATAGTAAGAAATATTAATGAGTAGTACACCAAAGCAGACGCTAGACCTGTGACACTTCCGTCATGACAAGTTTCTCCTGAGGAGAGCCTCTTGGAATTCATTAATTGTGATCATCCTAACTAGTCTAATTTGACATTTCACCAACAATAAATTTCATAAATTCATTAAATAACACAATAAAGAAAAAGGAAGTGAACTTAATACAAGAAAACTCGCAACTCACCCAACAAATACTCATCATCCAAAGTGAATGTAGGCACTTCAGATGGATATTCAACCCAGAGTGGACGCATCACAGGTGCACCATCTTGTTCATGTTCAAAAAACAATGTGTACCACAAAGGCAAAAAGGAATATCGTTTGCGTATAGCTTCCCTTAATAGTGACAATGTACGTTCATCAAACAGCCATGGTTCCCGCCGCCTGGTGTCAATATGAGAGTGTGTTCTGTAGAAGGGCTGAAAAGCTGCAGCCTAAGAGAAACAAAACAGAACTGAGCAAGATGATGATCAAAGATAATATGAAAACACCAAACATGAAATTGCAACATATGTACATTAATGTTCAAACCAAATTAGAAACTACATGTTCCAATTTTAGAACCAGTGTTTATGGTTTATGAGTGCTACAACAATCACACAATTATAATTCAATCAATTCAAAGTTAATATTTTTCAGTGCCAAGCATTATGAATTACTGAAGTGTTACTGTACTAATTCCTTCCAACAGAGTAAATCTTAAATACTGTATGATTCTAGGTCAGTGTGCAAACCTATTTTTAATTTGAAACCCCTCTTTTGTAAACATCTTCCATAACTTCTGTTGTTTCCAACTGTAGGTGACATGTACTTGTGTAAACTCACTACATAGGCATAAAAAATCTTGAAAACATTCTGCAATTAACCTCCTTGTTTGAAGTTAACATCTCATTTGAAACGTTTTCATTTATATTTTCCTTCAGCTTCTCTTAAAATTATTTTACATTAGACATCATCTTTAAATTAACAGAAATTTTGCATCTCTGCATGTCCATATATGCCATATGTTGAGTCAGCACAGTGAGTGTATGTCATTTATTTGTGTAGTCCTACAAATTGAAATGGGTGCACACTGGTGTGCAAGTATACACACACACACACACATTTTAGAACAAAAAATACAACTTAGATGCACAAGAACAGACTGCATGTAGTAAGAAAGAGCACAAAACTATGTTATATAGCAGCTCAAGGTTTTTATACTATAACGAAGTCTCTGTGTGGTTACCTGGTACCACCTGGTGAACAGTTCAGCATCTGGATTTTTGAAAAATCCACCCACATCTGCTCCACAAAATGAGACGCCTGCCACCGAGAGAGAGAGGCACATGGGTATAGTGAACTGGAGATGACCCCATTCTGCTGCATTGTCCCCAGTCCACACTGCAGCATAACGTTGTGAGCCTGCGTAATGAGACCGTGTCAGGATAAACGGTCGAAGTTTACCTTCTGACCGCTGCAGCAAGCCTTCAAACGTCGACATTGTCTGAAAAACATATAAAATGTACTTGTTGACATTGTACTCTGCTAGTCAAGCTTCATCACTTTCATCACACAATTCCAAAATCATACTAAACTGCAAGGGACATTTCAGAAGTTACCTGTACAGTCGCATTAATGCACAGTATGTCCACAAAGTCCTGTGCCAATTTTAAAAATTTATTACATGACAGCCAAAACAGAAATAAGCAATCTTTTGAATTATGTTCCTTAACTCAAAAAGTTAAGGTAATTTTCTGTTTTTGTTCTGCATATTGTATATAAACATGGCAGATCCATAGGAGAAGGATTGGTTTGGAGAGTTGAGATCTGTGATGACTTTGCAACAAAACTATCGTTTTCAACATGGAAAAATTCTCCCTCTATACCAAGCATAAGGAAATGGTTCTGGGATTTTCATGAAACAGGTACTGTGAAAGATCAGCCTCAAAATGGACGTCCAGGCAAGACTGATAATCCCACTGATACAGAGTATGCATAATTCAAATGCAGCCCTCAAAATTCGATTCTTCATGCTTCATGTAAATTGCTACTACCAAAACCACCAGTCCATGTCTTGCATATAGATTACATCTATATGCACATAAACTTCATATGAGCCAAGCTTTGCAGCCAAATGAGGAACTATTGTGATAAGAATCTGCTTGTTTCATGCTGGAGTCAATCCAAGAAGACTACCTGAAATAGGAGTTATTCTCTGATGAAGCCGCTTTCCATGTGTCTGGGCATGTTAACTGCCTTCATGTTCAGATATGGGGTACTAAAACCACACGTGATATGTGCAGATGTTCACGACAGTCCAAAGCTAAGTATGTGGTGCACAACAGGGTGACGGACCCATATTTCTTTTATGAGAAGGACATGGGGTGTCTGACTTGATAAGCTGTGTGTGGTCCCAGAGCTGGAAGAAATCCAACTGCTTGTCATTTTCAAGAGGATGGCATGCCACCATACTGGAGTAACAATGTGTGGACATTTCTTGACGAAAGATTTCCTAGCAGATGGAATGGCTGTGGTAGACCAGTTTCCTGTCTCCCATACTTCCCTGGTATCATGGCCTAAGATTTCTTCCTGTAGGAGTATGTGAAGATGGGCTGGGCATGTGGCGCGTATGGGTGAGGAGAGGGGGGTGTATAGGGTCTTGGTGGGGAAACCAGACAGAAAGAGACCACTGGGTAGACCTACATGTAGATGGGTCGATAATATTAGGATGGATCTGCAGGAGGTGGGGTGTAGGTATATGGACTGGATTGGGCTGGCCCAGGATAGGGACGGATGGCGGAGGTTCGTGAGTGCGGTAATGAACCTTCGGGTTCCATAAAATGCGGGAAATTTCTTGACTAGCTGCAAACCAGTCAGCTTCTCAAGAAGGACTCTGCACCATGGAGTAAGTAAGTAAGGAGTATGTGAAGGATTATGTTTGCAGAACATCTGTGGGTGACACTGGAAAATTTTTTGCAGGATAATTCAAACAATCTGAAGTGTGTGCAGAAATGGCTTTCTGGATTGATGTGATCAGGGTCAGTTCCCATGTCAACACTTTTTGAGTTAAGGAATAATGTAGAAAAAGCTACACACTTACATCTGTTGTTACCACTTAAGAAATCTTTCAAATGAGAACAGAACTTTGTAACACTCTGTACAATTCTTTGCATCAGTGAACATCCCTTATCTGTGGTAACATCTAATGCAGGTAGTAAATAGTCATTATGGTGGATGTGCACACTTGTATAATGCTGAGATGTGGATGGAGAAACAGTGCTAGTATCAAAGTGCACAGATACTAGGTCCCTGATACTTAAGTAGAATTAGCATTATTAGATATAAATTACCTTCACAAGGTATGGAGAAACTAAGAATGATGTGGAAATGATCAGCTTAAGCATTTTACCACACACTCTAGAGTAAAGAAAGTAAAGCTGTCCCTGTGCAAGCCATGAAGGCATAAGAATGAGTGGATGTATGGCTCCCCACATCTCCCAGCACAACCTGGAGGTAAGTGGCAAGTTTCATGCCCTAGCCACCTAACATCTGGTGAAAGAGCTACTGATATCTGCCGAGTACCAGGCTGGGTGGGCCCTAAAGCCAATCTGTGTGCTCTGGAGAAAAAAATCTCTTGCCTCTGTCTGGGATTGAATCATGATTCCTCAGGCATCTGGCCCATAGTCTAGTCACTATACAAACTGTCCTATCCAAGCTTTGGTATCATATATGCAACAAAACAAACAACACACAAACCACAGACACTACTATCGAATGGAAAATGTTGCAATCAAGAATAAGATATTTCTTATAATGTAAAATATTATCACAATACATTGTGAGTGGAGAATGTGACTGTTTAGAGCAAAACAAGATCTTAAGATAAAAGTGAAACTGCATAAAATATTGCAGGGAACATTAAACAAGACAGGCAGTGTACAAACAGCAGAACAATAAGTTGCATTCATGCAACCATTGTTGCGGTGGAAAAGCAATAACTAATTACATATTCTAAGAGTGTGTTTGTAGCCTTAGGTATCCAGTATGCAATATGCATGCACCATATTGTAATCTGTGGCCTTTCTGGCTCTACTACATTTTTCCACATATCTCATAAACGGCATGACTTTCAGAAAAAAAGTTGTTGAACATAAAATGTGCACTATGATTTTCTCTGCAAATTTTGCCTGAAATTTGAATAATGGTTGACCAACTAGATGACACTTGCTTTATTATATATTGCGCAACATGTTTCAGACGTTAATACGTCCATCTTCAGGAGCTAGCGAGTACTTGTTGTGTTGTGTAGGCTGACTTGAGGCGTGC
>Ga0136643_10005780_pt1 | contig 17555 bp, 14 predicted proteins | sample TergutLab28metaG_FD_96883 | JGI IMG/M metagenome (GOLD analysis project Ga0136643, IMG submission 96883) | Labiotermes labralis P1 segment gut microbial communities from Petit-Saut dam, French Guiana - Lab288 P1 (version 3) (version 3) | ecosystem: Host-associated > Arthropoda: Insects >... | reverse complement strand
TTGGGTCATGGGGTGAGGTTGGTGTTTTTTTTAAAAGTTGTTTTTTTTAGTAAAAGTTTCATAGGCTAAAAGATTTGATTTTTTGGGTTCAACCTCCACTTCATCATTATTCTCCCCCCCCCCCCCTCTCACATTGTATGTACACTATGTGTATATTTCCAAACTTCTACATTGAACAGTCAGAAGTTCTGAATGTATCCATCCTTGGATATAAAAAACAAAAGAAAGTCATGTTTGCATTTGGACTGCCTTAAAATCAGACTTGTTTTATTATTTCAAGGTAAAATGTGACTGAAGCATATACTGTATTATGTAAGTACTTAATTTTTTATTAATATATGTAATAACGGCAGCCATTAGGGAGATATATATTGATTGTTTATTCATTCAGAATCTAATTATCTCTTTCTAGACTGAAAAAGTTTTCTGTTGCAAAATGTACCACCTCTTCCACATCCTTGTTTTCTCTGATAAGCAATTGAAGAGCATGTAATTCTTAAGTCCTTCTGCCACACAGGCCTATTTAAGTGTACATTGTATGCTCTGCAGTATTATTATGTTGTTTTCGTAGGGTATGTTTTACAGATTGGTGTTGAATTGGATTCTTTATGTACATAGATTAACATAGCTGGAATGTAGGACATGTGGCATTTTCTGACAATTATTCTGCATAAAATTTATTGTAATTTTGTCCTTACGCTCACAGTATAATGTTAACTGATTACAATATTTACTGGATTAAAAGCTGTCCCTGTGCATGCTGTGAAGATATAAGGCAGGTGGAGGTAAATTTCCGTTCATACTTCACCCCAGCACTAGTTTTAGGTGAGTTATTAGCTAATATGACCCAGTTGGTTTACCTGTGAAAAGAAAGACAGTGGTATTCATTGAAATTTACCATGTATAAGACAAGAATTATTTCCTAAATCATCATCTGAAAAATTTGGGGTGGGGGGTTGGAGGTCACCATACAGTTGCACACAGCATTAACCCTTATCCTGCTAACGTGGAGAATGTGATGAGCTCCAAATAATGCTAGCAAAGGGCAGATGGGATTTAACTCAGCATTTAAAGGGTTAAACTTGTTCTGTATAGGTATTTTCCTGAAAATTTAAGATTGTGAAGGGGGTTTTTCTTATATGCAGTATCATATATTTGTGTAAATATGTTCTTTGCATTCAGTGTTGAGGACAGAGTTTGTTGTCTTCTGGGGTTATATTCTGAACACCACTTACCATTTAAGTAACATATTTCACATCTGCCACTGGACAGTGATGCAAATTTTTTTATAGAATAGAAGATGCTAGTTCAAGCAATCCATATTTACTTGTGAGAAATTTGTTTGGTTAATGTTTTTGTAAATCATGCTTGCAAGCAAACTGACATTTTTCAACATGTCTTTGCAATATGAAAGGTAAATGGCTGATAGTAATATGCAGCTGTTATATGCAACTGCTGAAGCTACAGGCATTTCAAGAGCTTCAGGTTCTTTAGAAGGAATTTTGTCTGAAATGACTTGTATTTTTGAGATAGTTATTTTGATTGTATATGGTGTTGTATTTTGTAGTGACTTTGTTATCCTGCATTATCCTGCAGAGTGTTACAATATTTAACCATAGGAGCAACCATCTGTTCTTAGTTTCAGACATGCCATAGCTGTGGTGAGTTTCAAAAATGTATTTAGAATAATCTAAATGACATACTGAACTGAAACTTAGAGTAATGGAAGAACTGCGGGAAAGCTCTGTAGTATGTGGGAGAAGTGGTGAAATCTCAATAATGGCTGCTGGATGTGCAGTTGTTGAAGTGGCAGCAAAATGGCTGCTCTGTCAAAGAAAACATTTTGTGAGCTTGAGTTTCATTCCACAAAATTTGTTACCACTCTACAGCAGGGTTTATAAAGTACTGTACATCTCCTCTCCCTCTTTGAGCCAGTGAGAATATATATTGGGGAAGTTCATCATTTAACACTAGGAAGTGTGGCAAGACACATTATTGCTGTAACATGTGCACAGCCACAAATGGAGCACACACTGATCACCACTAGTCTTTGAATTCTTCTCCAAGCTTAATTGCTATGTGTTATCTAGTTTCTCTAAAATATGTATTTGCATCAACTCAGATCATTTGTGTTCACTGTGTAATACATTGTTTGAATACCACTTTGTTATTGCTCAAATTAAAAATGATTGTACTAAATTTCAGAATCGTACATTTTGGCACTTTGTATACCCTGTTTCTTATGTGTACATATTGTTGCTGCCAGAGCATTGTGGAGATAGGTGAATGCTGAAATAGACCCTGGTGCAGTTTCATATTATATCTTCTGTAGTTTGTGTGTCATGACAGTGGCTTTGTGTGTTTAAAACCACTTTGAGGGTACAGACATAACAAATTACATTTTCTATTGATTGCTACTGCTGAAATGAATTTCCAAAATGCTGTTTTTGCAAACAGATGAAAAGTTAAGAATTGCTGTTTTCATTACTGGAGAGAAATGACATAATGGTTTGACCAACAAGAGCTGACTCTTAACTTTATTTTTGCGTATTTCTCTCTCTCATTTTGTCTCTCTCTCTCTTTCTCTCTCTCTCTCTCTCTCACACACACACACACACACACACTTATTACAAAATATGAAATTTGATACATTTGAATTTATTACTTTCTTACAACTAGCACAGTCCTGGTATTCACGATATAACATTTCAGATGTGAGTTTTGATGTCTTAATCCTTGAAAAATTGTAATAATAGACTTCAGCAATTTGCCTTTGTTATTGTTATTATGGATTCCAGAACTGCAGTATTTCTTTTTCCTTTGTTTCAGAAGAAGGAAAATGACATGCCATCATACTTCAAATTCTTGACAGTGATGGCATTCAGTGTTTTTTTGTCAGAAAAGGTAGATGTTGCAATTGTAGAAGTTGGAATTGGTGGAGAGTATGACTGTACAAATATTCTTAGGTAAGCAGTTGCCCTTTTTGACTTTCTTCTATTTCTTTTTTAAGTGAAAATTGTTGTATCATTATCATTGAGACAACACACTTCCATAATGCTAACGGAGTTGAGTTATCCACATGAAATCAGAAATTCTGGTGTTTTGCAGTCACGTGAAGTATGATGGCCTTTTGACATTGAAGTCCTCTGCAGTAAGTGATAATTGCTCATAATTGCAATGCTGTGGAGTTATACTGGTCTAAATGTATAAGTAATACCACAGGATGCGAACCTAATGCTAGTGATATGAAAATATTCAATGACTAAAATTTCGTAGATCATAAAAATTGAATGAGAAGTCATTACAATATTAAATGTAGTGTATTTATTCCATTGCAGCGTCATTATTTTTCAGTGTAAACCCCAAGATCATTGGTGCATTTTCCATCTTCACATGAGTGGAAAATTTATGTCATGGTAGTAATCAGGCTCTTGTATTCAATGCTGTTACCACTTCCTCATTACTGTGGAATTGGTGAACTCCCAAATGCTACTTCAGCAAGTCAGACAAATGAGAGTCTGACATGGGAAGGACAGGACTATAGAGTCAGTGGTCTGGAAGTACCAGGGAAATGAGTGCTACAGCTTCTCCATCTAATGTGCACTGTGTGGGTATGGATAGTCTTGCTGAATGATCACACCTTGCAACAGATTTCCATGCCTCTTGCTACCATTACCTCACACAGCCATTACAGCAAGTCACATCACGCTTGAACATCTTCAAAGGACCAACTTTCTATTGCTGTGGCTATTGCATATCAGTAATTCCATGAACAGCATCTGACTGACTCCTATCACAAGTGCATCCTCCTACTAAAAATAAAATCCTTGATTAACTCAAAAGTTACATGCCATGGAACCTTACTTAATGAACATCTTCTATGTCATTGAGGCATTCAAGCAGAGGAACTGGTGAAATTGTACCTGTCAGTGTGTGTGTACATGAGTTGTGAGCTTTGAGTGGTTGCAGCCCTTTTTTGCTGTAGCGTACAACTGATTATCAGATTATTTCATGTATGTTCATGGACTTCTGAAAATGTTTTGTGTCTTCTAGACAGGTTTCAACTGTCGGGATAACATCTCTAGGCATTGAACACACAAATTTGCTTGGAAGCACAGTAGAAGAAATCGCATGGCAGAAGGCTGGGATCATGAAACCTGGAAGCATAGCTTTTACGGTAGACCACCAACCACTTGGAGCATTAAAAGTCCTTAAACAAAGAGCAGCTGAAAAGAAAGTAAGGGACTTTTGGGGAAATAAGGAAGTATATAGCTTGAGAAGACCAGCTTAATTCTATCATGGTTCACTATTTTAATAACATTATTGCTTGCTTCTTATTTTACTAGCTAAGACATACCAACATTCATTTTAAAACATTTAATTGTACTTTAGACAAAACATGAAAGTAATAAGTTCTCATATATGTATCATCAAATTGTGTACTGCACTTTATGGTTGAGTGGTTAGGACTCCTGCTGTTTAGTTGGGAGGTCCTAGATTCAAATGTTGACCTGAAGATTGACTTTCCCATCTGTGGTTTTTGTGGTTTCTCTTTGTCACTTCAGGCAAATTCTGACATAGTATGATTAATTAAGCCACTGCTTCCTTCCACACCCTTAACTGCACTGTAATTCAATGCTGTATAATGTTAACAGTTTAAAACATTGTTAACAGTATATGTGTATGCTCTGCAGTAAAATTAAAAAATAGTATGTTCTGCACACATGATAACATTTATGTGTTTCATCAGAATCTCACAGTACCAGTGATGATTTCTCAGAACAGTATTAAAGTGCCCAGGAGAGGAGTTGGACTGAGTTGTCCTTGAGGCAGGAACTGGAACTGGATTTTAAAGAACACTTTTTATTAATGTCACTGTTCACTGCATTAAAGAAACTCAAGAATAAATGATGCCTCAGATGATTACTAATTCCATCCCCCCTCTCCCATGGCACAACAGCCCAACTCTGGCCTAGGCCACCTCATTGTTGAAGTTTCTAGATCACACACTTTTACACACACACACACCCAATAGGACTCCTCCGAAAGCACGATCAGCTAGTCACAGAGGCTGTTTACCTACTACACAGCAAACACAAGAGACTAATGTCCATGCTGTCAGTGGGATTCAAACCCACAATCGCAACCATCGAGCAGCCACAGACATGCGCTTTAGACTGCATGGCCACTGGGATCAGCCAGAGGATTAATAATGACATATTTCTCTGGATATTTTTGTTGGTGTGTAATATGCTGTGGAAGTTTAATTACATGTTGCTCTGTGGAACTGTGCTTATTTTTGTTCTGTCTTGGTCTTGCCATCTAGGAAAAAAGGAGTTATCAGAAATCACAGTGTAGCAACAGCAGAGGCAAATTTGCACATGACAGCCTGCATTTTGCCCTGCAAAGTTTATAAAATATACAGTGAAAGCAAATCTGTTCATATGCTTGCCATGAAGGCAAATAGGGAATTGAAGGAATGGTTCCAGTTATTCTTAATCTCAGCACTAGATGGTGTGAGTGTTAGCTTCATGCTGCAGGGGAAGGGCACCTGGTACCCACTGAATAGGAGGCTGGGTGGGTCTCCGGGCTACTTTTGCCAGGAATTGAACCACAGTTTATTGGTTGTCTGTTATCCTAGTCTGTGTACTGACTGAGGAATCCCGATTCCTTAAAATATACAGTGCATATGAAAATCCACCTGATGAAATGAATTTAAGACTAGTAACAGTATGACATCACAACCATAAAATCAAAACTTTTCAATATGGAGTCACCATAAAATCCTAAATGGGGAAGATCTCAATTTTAATGGACCTAATTTCTTGCAGTATAGGGTCACCATAAAATCCTAAAGGGGGAAGATCTCAATTTTAATGGCCCTTATTTCTTGTTTCTACAAGTGGAATGCTTGTATAACAACTTGGCCCAAACTGAATTTAATATTATACTTACATTTTCAGGACCTGGAGTAGTGTAGTTGGTATAGCCCCTAGGCTATGGGCTGGACATTCCAGGGTTTGAATCCTCATAGGGGTAAGAGAATTTTCTCTTCTCCAAAGCATCCAGACTGGCTCTGGGGCCCACCTGGCCTCATATTCAATGGGTAATGGGTTACTTTCCTGGAGGTAAAACAGCCAGGGCATGAAGTCAGCCTCTTACCTCTATCATGTACTGAGGTTAAGAATGAGTGGAACTGTACCTCTACTCCCCCTACATGCCCTCATGGTGTGAGCAGGGAATACTACCTTTTACCCTTACTTACATTTTCTATATAATATATATATATATTTTTTTTTAATAATAATATTAAAAGGGGATAAAGGATCCTCCTGGAAGTAGGAGAGTGCAAAGGATTTCAGTGTGAAACACATTCATAGATTAAGTGTGTAGCATAGTTCCTTGAAAAATGTATCTCTGATCATGTGAAATCAGAAAGAATGTGCATTTCTCCTAGGTGCATTTCACATATATGACGGGGAACATCTGTTCTTAATACAACTGCATGTTAGAATATACTAACTGCAGTGAGTTTTGGTGAGTCCTTAGTAAAATTTAGAAACAAGATGTCCATTTTTGTAAGATATGTAACAAGAACTCCTCAGAACAAATCCTGTTGTTTTAGTCCAAAAGTATACCCATTTTTTAAGTGTATTATTAAAAAAGAAACCTTTCAAAATAACTGAATTTGTGGAGGACGAAGGAACTGCCTATCTCCATGCCATGGAGTATTTCTTGAGAAGCTGATGGGGACATGCTTTCCATGAAATTCCGCTTCACTTGTATGGATCAGAAATGTGCATTACTGTGCCCTCAAGAGCCATCTGCTGAGCCAGATTAATCCAGAATACTCTCATGCCCTGTTTCTTGAAGTTGCTCCTTTATATCATCCCATTTGTGAATAAACCTGCATAGTGGTCTCTTCTGATCAGAATTTTTCACCTTACATGTGGAGAATAGCTATTTTTTGGGGTGAAGGGGGGTGGAATTTCTCAAACCTGCATGTACACTGGGGTACCCAAAAATTCCTAGAATTCCTAAAAAAATTTAATTTAAAATATTCATACAATTTTCAAATTTTTGCCCCCTTCAAAGTGCTCCCACTCTGACTGGATGCAGCAATCCCAGGGCTGTTCCCTCTGCTGGAAACATTGTCTAAAATCTTCAACCCAAATGCTGTCAAGGGTCGCCAGCAATTCTCCTTGAACCCCTGCAACATCATCAAAAGCCTCCCTTTCAAATCTTGCTTTAAAAAAGAGAGAGAGAGATGCAAGGAGTGAAGTCAGGTGAGTAGGGGTGGGGGGGGTGGACACAGCCACCATTTTGTTTTTAGCCAAGAGTGAGGCATTTTGCTGACGTAGAGATTCAATGAGAATTGCTTACAGCATTTCCATTGAAGAGTTTAGACAGTGTTTCGAGCAGTGGGGGTGGTGCTGGGATTACCACATCTCATCAGGGAGTACTATGAAGGGGACTACAGTTTCATACTTGTACGAAAATTTGAAATAAAATTTTTAACAATTCTGGGAATTTTTAGGTCCCCCCGTTATATATGTAATATTAGCAGTTGAGAGCATTATCATATAACACGTGTGAAAAACACTTGCTACTGTGGTACACAAGGCATTTGAATTTGTACTGGGCATCAAGGCTTCAGAAGTTTAGGATACAGTTTAACCCTCTTACATTTTTCACATTTTAATGATCGCTTTGTTTCAGAGCACCTTATTCATTGTCCCACCTCTCAAATCATATGATTGGAGTTCATTCAGAATGAACCTGGGTGATGTAACGAATGTACAGTTGGTCAATGCATCCTTAGCAATTCAGTTAGCAAATGCATGGATGTACCAGCAAAAGAATGGTTAGTATTTCTTTAATTATTGTGTGTTATAGTTACAGAAACCTGCTGTATTATACACATTTATTAGAAGCCTAATAAAATTTTGAAGTCAACTATGAAGTTTCAGTCCTGAAACAATTTAAAACTTTTCCAGTAATATAATATTAGGTTGCACGCTTACTCTGTAAGGTGACCAGTGTCAAATAGCTGTGCTTTCATTCCACTACTGCATATCTGTGATTCTAAAGGGAAGAGAGACAGGAGCAGTAGATAGAATTAGAAAATCATGTACACTGCAAACTTATTTAAAATCCACTGTATATGTTTTCAACACCTGATGTAACTAATGTTTACCAGCATTCATCTGTGTGTACCACACATTTCTTACTTCTTATGTTTATTGGACCATGCATCACCTTGATAGTTGAATAAAGAGAGACCAACTTGATGTCACTTGCTTTATTATTTCCATATTTACTAGATACAACAATCCCCAATCAGCATATGCCCTACACATTCTACAAAACAAACACGAATACGGCCAAATGAATAGTACAGTGACCCTACTCAAACCCTTAAACAACCCAAACTTACTCTTGCCGTACGAATAATACTATATCCAATCCCTCCATGAAGGAAAACTCATTCCAGAGCAGAGCCCAGTAGAAATAAACCCCCTATTCCAAACGGCCATTAACCCCTAACCCCCACATTCCACATGAACAGACCAGTAGTGTTTCAGCCTGTATACAGATACCACACCACCCCAGCCATACCACAACATAAAACCAACATACATCGAGCCAGATATGTGTAAGCTCATATATAAGACATCAGAATATGTACATGAAACATTAGCAAAACATACCATACACGAAGAAAACTCAATAACCATAAGACACCGCACCAGCCACATTTGCAGAAACATGCTTTCTCAAACAACCACGCACATCACGACTAACACTCGCCACTAAATAACTACGCTAATGCATCAACCTCTATCCTTACAGAACAATACAACCCATGTAATAATGCATCAAATAAGTCGCAAGCGCCTGAGGATGGATGTATTAACATCCGAAATATGTTGAGCAGTAAATAAGGAAGTAATAAAGCAAGTGACATCAAGTTGGTCTCTCTTTATTCAACTATTTCTTACTTCATTTGTGTTTTTAAAGTTATACAGCATAATACTGTCTCTGTTTAATTAGCAGTAACCTTCTCTTTTGTGCCTTTTACACTAGATTTCTGTCCCTTTCTAGAGTTTGAGAAGTTTCTGTTTCATCCATAACCAAGGTATATAATTATGTATATTATGGAATAGATTGTCTGTATAACTGTCTCCTACTAGTGACATAAGGTTTCAGGGTACTGAGTTCATTGTTGAACATGGAAGCTTAGCAACCCTGGTGAAAGGTGTTCTTACATAGGATAGATGGAACCACCCTCCATTGGTAATTGTACAGTAAGCAGTCACTGCTTGCTGTTTTCCCCAGCAGACTATGAGGTTGCCATTTGTCCATCTGGTACCATGTGGTGATGAAGTAATCTCCTGATGATTTCTTTTTCTACCACTGTAGTCTGACGACACAGTAAAGTCATTCTTGCTGACAGGTTGTTTGAAGTTTAGTGCTGGCCATACTTTATCTTGCACTCAGAAATTGTGTTACTGTTTTTGGTTTTATCAACCACAATCCAGTAGTCAATTCATGTATATATTTTCTGTTGTGTAAGGTATCCATTCACCTGTTGGTGTGGCATCAAGATTAGATCATGACAGAGGGTCAGAAGAAGAGGTATCTGTGGCACCAACATTTCCAGTCTCATTAAATATGGCATTGGGTTTGAAATACTCTACATGGCCTGGTAGGAACCAGATCATCAGTGAGGGACTGATTCACTACTTCTTGGATGGTGCTCATACCAGTCAAAGTGTACGGTTATGTACTGACTGGTTCATTCATAATTCACAAACAATTGCGAAAAAGTAAGTTGCCTGGAATTCTGACTTGCTTGTTTTATTGACTAGTCTATCCTGTGTGAATGTGTCTTATGAGACTAAAGTAATCAAAGACTATTTGAATGACAGTGTGTCTGTGTGAGTAACAGGGAAGTATAATCAGATGTTTTGCATTGTTTCATGGGTATCTTGCTTACAACGGCATGCATAACCTTTTGGCACCGGAATTATTTTTTTAAATTTTAGCACACCTTGTATATAAAATGTGAATAATACAAGAACCAAATACATTAGAATTATGAAACAAATTGCATTTTGAAGAGAAAAAAACAGAGAGTATATACTATGATTAAAATATTCAGTACCTATATTTGTTGAATAAATATATAAAATGCAACTTTGGAAGTTAGCGGTGCGGTACATCAACTATAGTTGACATTAGGCGTCTAAAGGTTAATGAAGTACCACTTGTTGAATGGATGTGGATGAGTAAATGTATAGCCCTGTGTATTCTTAATCTTGGATCCAGGTGGATGTTGGTTTTCAGCTTCATACCCAGTCCACTTCACCCCTGTGTGAAAGACATTTCACTACTTAAAAACCTGTTTCTTTGGTTTCAGTAATTATGCAAAGAAATTCAGTTAAAACATACTACACCATACTTCAGAACTGCATTGCTGAATCATGTGGTACAGCATCTTGCTGCAGAAGTTGTTAATTGTTTGGCTGGCCTAGAGACTCCCAGTTAGCCATATTTGAATGCTACAGCTGTTTTCCTTCAAAGATTCAATTATGGATATTAAATGTCCATCACATTCAAATATCAATTAACCACCATTACTGGTTCCTGTTGGCACATTTGTTCGAAAATTTTAACATCCTATTTTATATCTGCTCTATTTAGATACCTGTTCAACAGTACAAATCTTACTTCTTATACCACAGTCTGTTCTAACATTGTGGACCCTGTGTTTCAGTTCTTCAGTATCCTTTGCTTCTCCAGTGTTTACCTATGCGATCCCAAGTCCATACCGAAATATTACCACGTCCTTTGATTTGTCTGTACTATCATTCAACACATGATGATATATTGTCTGTGTTCTGATTTCATGATTTTATGTTCTGCTTCTTGTTTGTTACCTTTGATGCAACACTTCGGTAATCATACCTAGTAAATTTAAAAAACTTGAATACAATTAACTCTTTGAAGTTAAATTAACATGATGTTTCAAAACTGCAATGCCATCTTGTATAACATGTATTCCAACAACATACACTTGTGAAGTGTGCTAATATTTAATCCTGTTATAGTGGTTACTCTTTACAATTCATTGTATCTGTAAACAGTGATATTAAGATCCCTCCAGCAGACATTTGTTCATTAACATTTTCTTTTAGGTCATAACTCCCCTCCCCCATGTGTATACCAGCCATGTGCAAAAAAACAAACAAACAAACAAACAAAATAAAAGCCTATAACCACTGCTACACTGTTGCAAGAGTTTCCAGTACCAGCATACATTACCTGTCATTGTTCAGGCTTCATTTCAAGTCTCTTTACTGTCTGGTAACAATGTTATGACAGAGTGATATCTTGATCAGAGAAATTAATATTCATTCTCAGCTACTGTGATTTTTATTGTGACAGGGATCTCTGATAAAATTGTTGCTGACATTGCTTCTAGGGACGCTCCTTACCGTGTTCTGGTATTCAGTTGTACAGGAGGCAGAGATTCTAAAGCACTTCTGTTGCCATTGTTGGACTGTGAGTTTCAGCTAGTCATTTTCTGCCCCACCAGTGTCACAGCCAGTGTTGATCCCACCTCAGGTTTGTAAAGAAATGTGTGGAAACTACTTTCAGGAAAGCAAACCCTCACTATTTGCAGGGGTTATGTTCTTGCAAAATCCCACAATTAGTGAAATACCAATTCATGAAGTTAAAACCATATGGAGAAAATGGGTTTGAAGGGCCAAAGACACATCATGCACAGGAATATGTAAATTAATGATTAACAAACACCAAATATTCTGTATTGCTGTTTTTTCAAGTGGCATTACCTAAAAGTTGCCATTGTGGTCAAATGATACAGAGTGCATGGTAGAAAGGGTGACAGAAGACCTCAATATTATTTCTCCCTAATCATGTAAAATAACATCATAATTATTAGTGCCATCAAGGCATTTGTCAGCAAGCACTCTATGAAGCCAATGGTGATGGATTCTGAGGATATTTCCCTTGGGGTTTCAGGAGGATGGTGCTTTGATAGAAGCCACTTATAGTCAAGCTTTCTGAGATGGTACTTGAACAGTTTATTCACAGCCATATCAAGAATCTCCTGCTGGGGTATCATACGCCTTGGTATCACCACCACCACCACTAAATCTGTGTGCAAAGATGTGACTGAGGAAGGAGTTTTTTTTTCTCCCCCCTGAAGTGCAGTAATATGCTACTGGATGGCAAGGTGTTTTTCAGTTATGAAAAAAAGTGGCCTTCATGCTGATTTTTCCTTTGTCTTAGTACACTAACACTTCATTGGAGAACCAGGGAACACTGGCAATACTTGCTTCAAATTCATGTTACGCTACCTCCATTGGGCTGGCAATTTCTGACATAATTGAATCATTCTGTGACTGATAAGCTTATCAGTCCTTCTTTGTTCTTGCACAAAATGAAGCAGTTGTTTATCGTATTTTAATCCTGCTCAGTTTTTCCCCATTTAAAGCTTTTAACATGAATTGTTTGTTTAACTTCATTTTTTATCATAATGCTGCTTATTTGTTTCATCTAGAAGTATTTTGGCAGCTTCCCTGTTGTTTGTAGTTTCTCCATACTACATATTGAAAAACAGCTGTATTAAAAATTGCACCATAAGAACAATAAACTGTACTTTTGAAAACTCATACTTCATTATGTTTACTGATATCTGCCCACATTATTATAATAATGGGTTTTGATGACCTGATTTTTTCTTGAAAGGGCTTCTTGCAGTGTGTCCAAACATCTGTTTCACAGCTTTCCTAAATATGTGTATAAATTATCACTTGAAGTACTTATGAGAAATGAGCCCAGTTTGTAGAAAATAATCACAAATTGTATTATGTTGATGGCACTGATTCCACTTTCACTACTTTGTTACCTCAATACACTGTCTTAAATCTTATGTTATATTGTCAAACCTGTTGTTTGCCATTTCTTCTTGTAGTGAACAAGGGAAAGCATGTTTAATGTTCTTCCTCGTTACACATTATTTTACAGTATTCCAGCTGTGTTTCTAGTTATTTCCAATGTTTTACTAAGACAGTTATCTTGTAATTCCATTTTAATATGCACACTGGCTGCATTGATTGAATCGTGTTTGCACCAGCAATGTGGTGAACTGTGACATTGTACACAGAGCATAAGCCTTCTTTATATACATATATTAAAAAAGCAGTCCCATTACAGGCCTGGACAGGCCCTGAGGGTTCCATGAGGTTGAGGCTCCCAGATTTCAAGACATTTGGCACATAAAGGTGGTAATGTTGTCAGCCCTGTGCACCAGCCGCCTTCACCCCCTAGGAAATATTCCTGATACTCATTTCTGTTAGAGGCTGAGTCAACCCCGGGGCCATAGTGTGGCCCGAAGGATTATGTTAATAAAAAAGACACCCCCAGGAATCGAACCTGCAACCTTCCGGCTTGTGGCACAGTGCCTCAACAAACTGCAGCACCACGTGCCTCCTGTTTTTTGATTAGGAAACAACAAATACTGTATGACAGACTTAAATATGAAAACTATACTATGTATTGCACACAAGGCAGGCAGTCCACTGACAGTTCTATGTTTCAAGTTACTGCTTATATGCTGCACTCCAGTTTTAAGAACTCATGTTTTGAGGAGAAAGAGGTGTGGCTTATATATGAGCCAGTACGATATGTATACATGAAATATAGCAACTTCTAGGACACATTAAGTTAGTTCGTGTAATATATTTAATGGGGTATTTCATTTGTATTGTAATTTCATTCAATTACAGATCAGGCCAATTTCATGACCAGTATAACAGAGCAGCTTGAGAAATGCAGGAGGAATCAGCAAGTTTGGTATGAGCTCCAAGGAGAAAAGGAAAAAAGCAGATCCAGTTCCTCAAATTGTCTGCAGCCAATATGCATTCCAAGTAATGTTCCTGAGTATCTCATTAATTCCCACAATGGCTTCAGATCAAAAGCGGAAGTAAAACTCTTCCCATGTGTGTCTGATACTTTGTCATATCTCAGAAAGAGGAATGGATATGAAGCTCGTGAATTTCACATATTTGCCACAGGCTCCCTTCATCTAATTGGAAGTGTACTCAGTGTCTTGGATCCAGATCTCTCATTGGTTGCTTCTGAACTGTCAGGTGGCATTCATGTTTCAGCACCTGGTGTTACAGATACAGTAAGAAGTTACAGCAGTTAAAATGAGTTGCACGCGTTATAAAATTAGAGTATTGTCCATAACCAAAGGGAGTTGAAGACTGAACACTGAGCAGAGTAACAGTGTTGCTCTAATAGAAAGTATACACAAACATGGCAGAATGTACATAACTCTCTATCAGTAGTTTATGACATTTCCCTTGTTCCATTGTTGGAATGTGGTACATTTAACACATTTATAATAATAATCATCATCATCATCATTTATTTAGTATTCCAGAGATCCACCAGAGTGGATATAGTATTTGTCATTAGATAACAACAGGCACAGTACAGAATGAGTCTCGACAATTAAATATATATAATAATTTGTGATTATAATACATAAATAAGACAAATCAAGTTTATACAAGAAAATGTGATAAGTTCAGAATATACCATCAATGAATACGTACATAATGTACCTAGACAGAAACTTAAAAGCAATCCAAGAGTACTTACACAATGCATATAGCCAGAATCTTAAATCAGTGTACCACTATAATAAAAATCTTGTGATACAGTACATAATTCACAATTGACTAAAGTACTCTTCCACTGTATAAAATGAATAACTATAGAAATTTTTTCAAAGCAGTTTTGAACTTTTTTTGGTTACCAGAAACATTCTTGATCTGCAGGGGTAAATTATTAAAAAAAATTTTATCCCCAAATAATAAGTTCCTTTTTGATAAATGGTTAAGTTTGCCTGAGGAAGTATAAATTATTTCTTTGTCTAGTGTCTAAATTGTGATTTTCATTGTTTGTTGACAAAAAATTTTTGTTTTGAACTAAAATCATTAATAAAGATAATATATATTGTGATGTCAAAGGCAAAATTTGTAATTTCTTAAATAAATTTCTACACGAAACTCTATTCCCACATCATTCCGTAATTCTAATGATCTTCCCCCCCCCCCCTAAAAATTATGTAACTATGCGACGAGTTTCCACAAAATGTAATTCCATAGCTCATAGCCGAGTAAAAGAAAGGATATAAAATCACTTTTAATGACAAGTAAGGCATGTATGTTTTGGCATTTCTAATTATATAGCAGGCCGTACTTAATTTTTTCTTAAGTAAATCAATATGATTATTCCAAGACAAAGTATTATTCATTGTCACCCCCAGGAATTTTGTGTAGGTGCTATTGGTGATAAAATTATTGTTAAAGCCTATTTTTAAGTTAACTGACATTTTTCTCGTAGTTATAAAGTGTACGTAATTTGTTTTATTAAAGTTTAAAGATAATTGGTGTGCTCTCAGCCATTTATTTCAAGTTGTAGAAACTATGTGAATGTTTTTGTTAAGATCTATTAGATTAGAGTGAGTAAATAAGATGCTAGTATCATCAGCAAAAACTATAGGTTTTGAAATTTTATGTATAATCATGGGTAAGTCATTTTTACATAAAAGAAAAAGTAGAGGTCCCAGAATAGAACCTTGTGGGACTCCATATCGTACTTGAGCCCAATTTGAAACCTCATTACTGTTCTCGCTGTCATTATATATTGCTGTTCTACAATATCTGTTATCCAGATAAGATTGATACCATATATGATCCTTGTCACCGATTCCATAAAATTTCAATTTAGTCAATAGAATATCATGGTTAACACAATCAAATGCTTTCTCTAGATCAAAAAAAATCCCTCCTACTCGTAGTTTATTGTTCATAGCATTTAAGATCTCAGTTGTTAGTTTATAAGTTGTATTATCACTCCTCAACCCTAATATGAAACCATATTGTTGAGTGCTTAATATAATTGGTGAGGTGTTTTAGAATCCTTCTGTGCATTACTGTTTCAAATATTTTTTAAAATATTGTTAAGAGTGATACAGGTCTGTAGTTAGACACTCCACGCCTATCATCATTTTTTTGTAGTGTTTTTATTATTGCGTATTTTAATGTATCAGGGAATACACCCCAGAGCAGCATTTCATTACATATGTAGTTTATCGGAGAGCTTATGAAAGGGCTGCTTATTTTTATGACCTTCGTGGATATCTCGTCTAACCACATGAGTATTTTGCTTTGAGGGATTTTATAATGTGTTCAATTTCTTTTGTTGTGCATTTACATTCCATACATGGGTAAGGTTTATTAAAAGCTTGTTCAATGAAATGGATATGACTGTCCATATTATCATTATCATCATTAATAAGATTACTTTTACTTTGACTTTTAACATTTTCTGCATTAACAACAAAATACTCATTAAAAGTTTCAGCAGTAGTTTGTTAATCAGTAATTTTTTTGCCTTCAACTTTTAGAGCTTGTATTTCACTTCTTTTTTTATTTCTTCCAGATTCTTTGTTTATAATACCCCATGTGGTTTTAACTTTATTATGGGAGTTTAGGATTAATTTGTCATGTTCAATTATTTTTGCCTTTCTTATAGCCATATACAGTATTTTAGTGTAATCTCTATAATAAGATGCAAGAATAACATTATTATTATTTTGTAGTTCCTTATATAGTACTCTGTTATGTTTGCAGGAAGTTATTATTCCTGGTGTAATCCATGAATTTTGGTTCATTTTACTCTGCCTGAATTAAGGGAAAACTAGAATAGTAAATTGTTAGAAAAATATGTAAAAAAGAGTTAAAAATCTTATTAACATCATTCCCATCAAAAACCTGTTCTCACTTTTCATAACTTAATTTCAATTGGAAATCTGCTATGGTATGTATACTTATTGATTTTTCTTTTGATGTAAGTATGACATTCTTTTTCCTCTTTTTGTCTGTTATTTAATATTAATGACTGGGCATCTGAGAGTCCATTTATAAGAGGGTATAAATCATATTTTCCAATGGTGGGTGTATCAATGAAAACATTATCAATGGCAGTTTGGGAAATCAGGTCATATCTAATAGGAAATTCAACTATACCCACAATATTATAAGAGTGTAAAACAACATCAAGTTGGCTCATTCGGTTATTATCTATTAGATAATTTACATTTACATCACCACATTTGATGATAAGATATTTGTTATTATAGAGTTTCTGCAAAATCAGGTATAATCGTTTAAGGAAATTTGTAAAATCACCCCTTGGAGATCTATAAATAGCCAAAATGCATAATTTATTACATGTTGAGTCCAATGGGATTGCACAAGTTTCAGTGTCTTCTTCTGTACTTACTTACTCCATGGTGCAGAGTCCTTGAGAAGCTAGCTGGTTTGCAGCTAGTCAAGGAATTCCCCGCATTTCATGGAACCCAAAGGTTCATTACCGCACTCACAAGCGTCCGTCACCTGTCCCTATCCTGGGCCAACCCAATCCAGTCCACAGACCCATATCCCACC
>Ga0136643_10005779_pt1 | contig 17557 bp, 17 predicted proteins | sample TergutLab28metaG_FD_96883 | JGI IMG/M metagenome (GOLD analysis project Ga0136643, IMG submission 96883) | Labiotermes labralis P1 segment gut microbial communities from Petit-Saut dam, French Guiana - Lab288 P1 (version 3) (version 3) | ecosystem: Host-associated > Arthropoda: Insects >... | reverse complement strand
TAAGTAGTTTTGTAGTGTAGTTGGGGGAAGGGTGATTAGTAGAGGAGGGGGGGGGTGGGTTGCGTGTGCGGTGGGGGGGGGGGGGGGGGGTGGAGGGGGTCTTTCAATGGGGGGTAAAGTAGCCATGGCATTAAACTGACCACTTGCCTTCAGGTAGTGCTGGGGATGGGAATGGGTGGAACTGTACCTTCACCCACCTACGTTTTCCTGGCATGCGTAGGGTCAAGTTTATCTTATCTGTACCTTTAGAGTTCTAAATGAATTTATTGTTGTTAACACAAAAGTACACATAGCTTTGCAAGTGTGGTGAGTTAAGTCCCTTTCAATTAGCCATGGGGAAAATCTGTTGGACATAATATATACATAAAATACACAAAAAACTGTGCAGATCTTTAGGGGAAGTGTCTGTTATCATTGTTATATTATTTCCCCACAAGAGGTGTACACTTCATGTGAGGTAAAATTTCATATCTATGTTGAAACGTTTGTAATAAGATAAAAAATTTTGTATGTCAGCTTCACGTAAAATAGGGCTCATATTTGACAGGTAGGAACGAAAATTATATTTACTCCACAACTTGCATTATTTGTCCCAAGTTCTAAATTCAGACATCCAAAAGTTTGAATTTTGTCCACATTCTGTATTAGTATTTATCCAAGGGCCTCTCAGTTTATTTCGCCAAACAGCATTAAGTAACTGTTCTTTTTGTGGCGAAGCACTGTGCTTTCTGTGAGGAAGATGCAGAATTTTCTATTATTTTTGTAATATTAAATTAAATTAACACACAAAACCTCCATCATTACAGCCTACACAACGCAACAAGTAGTTGCAAGCTCCTGAAGATGGATGTATTAACATCTGAAACATGTTGAGCAGTAAATAATAAAGCAAGTGTCATCTAGTCGGTCAACCTTAATTCAAATATCAAGATGATGCACGGTCCAATACGCATAAGATTCTATTAAAATATGTATGAAGATAATGAATGATGTACCATTATTTCAAGTAGCCAAGTACACATTTCAAATAGAAAACTGCAGTTAGGTTATAGGAAAATGTATAGCACACTTTGTAGGTCTGGTACTTTGTTTAGGGTCAATTTTCTTTTTCTAATCAGATCAGCCAGAGGCTATAGGGAAATTGATTAAGCGTTTAACATTAACTTTTCAAAAGTAAGTTCTTTAAAACAAAAAATTTTCTATACCAAAGGGGTTGTACACATATAAGGACTGTTATTCGATCGCAGCAAGATACAGCTAAAATAATTCTGCGACATCTATAAAAAAAGTTGGTGCCATCCCAGCCAACCACCTGGGCCATACAGCTAAACCTTTGCTTACATCCAGAGCATTCTGAGAACCGACATTTTTATAACCTCGTCACCTTACATACCCTCAGTTTCTGACATCACTTTCTGCCTGTGGTTTTGCATGTCTTGCAGATTGTTATTCTGTAACCTTTGTAATGAAACTGAATAACTAAGTATCTCATTTGATGGGGAAAAATGTATTAGCAAACACTGAAATACATTTTTTGTAGTCTGTGCACTAGAACATGGTCCAGGATTTTCCATTTTGCTTGGGGTGCACTAAACATCAGCAAACTACCATCATAGCTCATTGATACTTTCAGAACCGCATGCTGAGAGAGGGAAATGATGCTTCACTGCATCTGAACTCTGGTGTCAGCTGTGATAAAACAAAGTCATGCCTTGAGTCAAACTTCAAAACAGCTCCTTTTTGCGCAAGCCTATCATACACAGTTCTAAATCTTGAAGGAAGCTGAACAAAATCACTGAAACTACAATAATGGATGAGTCCAATGGTACAAACTTGAAGCCAGTATCTCAGTAGTTTTTTAACAAGCTTATGAAAATCAGGTAGTACTAGTACTCCATCCAGACAGTTGGCATATGAGGCCGCACACTACTAGTACACAGCGTGTAGGGGTAGTGTCAAAAGAACATGCAGCAGTGAAACCTGAAGCTGCACCATGAAATATCCACTTGTGCAAGGTGTACATCTACATCTGGCTGCTGACCATCTTGTCCTCTACAACTAGAGCCAATCACTCACTGAGGAAGGTGCTTTCATGGAATAGGGAAGTGAGCAGGCCAGGAGAATTGACCAGAAGGCTTTTTAATGATGCCAAAAAATGGGTTACTGGGACTTAATTTAAGGGTCCCTCAACTGTCAAAGTAAAGAAATATGAAGGGCCAAAAGATTTTCATGCAGGAGGTACTATTGGGGAATAGGTGATGTTTGCAGCAGTGCCAGAGAAGCAATTAATTTATCTAAGGTCAGAGTGATCATTAGCATATTTAAACCATTTAGTTCAGCATGGACAAATGAAAATGTATCTACTCCTCTGCAGCATGGGATAAGAGCACTTAGAAATTCATCTGTCCAGCATGTGGATAGAGGCACAAAGCTTTTAGAGGTGACAGTGGCATTTATACAGAACCTAGGTGTAGCTGATGTCTCAGAATCTACGGCATTCTGTCCAGTACATCACACACTCTTTTGAAGATGGTGGAGAAACTGGTAGATAGGTATGTAAGGGTAACAAAGGTAAAGTTGTCCCTTTGCACTCTGTGAAGGCGTATGGGGAAATTAGGAGTATAGCTCCACTTCTTACCTTCAGCTTCATGCACTTGCTGCTTTAACTTTTGGGGAGAGAACCCCATTATACACACAAACAGGAGGCTTGTGGGGACTCAGAGCCAGTGTGGACATTTTGGTATGGAGAAAATCTCTGGTCCCTGCTGGACATCAAACCACAATTTCTTGGTCCTCCAGCACATACCCTAGTTAAGGTATACAGAAGACAATATTTTAAAGAAGCAATCCCTTAAACAGAAACCAATTTACCTACCAAACATGTAAGTTTACAGAAGCAGCAGTTCACAATGGGGTAACTTGCATTTAGAATGCAATGGAGGAGGGAAAAAGTTATAGGAGCTGTGTCAGAGCGAGCATCTGAAAGAACTCATTTCAAGCAACAGCAGTAGCTGATGAAAGGCATGGAGCTGAGTCCACCATTCATAGGTGGATTTGCTCAACACCAGAACACAGAAATGTAACAGCCATACTATTGAAAGAGATCCTGTAGACAATGCTGTCTTGGAAATCATGTCCCTTGGACAACCTCAGAGCAGAAGCTGGATAAATTAGGCTACAGGGCATTTCACATGCACAAGGAAACCAAACATGTTAAAATGGAAATACACCATTACAGTAAAATCAGTAGTTAGTTGCATGTGCTGCCACAGTATGGTGGCCATGGATTAGACATAAAACCATCAGACTGAACTAAGAAAATTGGAAAGGTTATCCTGTCTGGTGATAACAAGAGCCCTGATATCAGTTCAACAGCTGCAACTGACGTCATCATCAAGCTAATTCCACTACATCTGAATATGGAGAAAGAGCAGGACTTACTCAGCTGCAGTGGACACTGGGCACCCATATGCATGTGGTATGTCTCTTGAAATTTATGTCACCATAACCAACCCTTCATGGTTATGATTTCCTTTAACAAATGCATTTGAAGGTGGGCTTAAGCCCAAGAGAAACAAGGGACCAGTCTTACTTGCAGACAGTTTGAAGACACATGAAGGAACTGGCAGAGCAGTGTATGGCTATTGCACAAGTATTTGTACTGTGGAGCAGTACACAACAGTGTTCCAAACAAGGCATACATAATAAACAATATGGATGGGCCATAAGAAAAGAAATATCTCTATTCCATCTGACGGTTGAACTGCAATCAAAGGGTATGACAGATACCAGATCAGCTCTAGGTTGGTTTGGGTGCTACGGCATAGAAGCATTGAAGGGAATGAGATTGCTATTGAATTTACAATAATAGGATCTGGAGCACCATTAACAGGACCTGAACTAGCTAAGGGAAGGTCAGACAGAACTCCACACAGCCCACAAGGACAAGGAGACCTTGAAGAGAGTGCTGGACCACATCCATACCGAACCATGCATAGAGTTTCTGTGGAGAATTCTCTGATGAAAACTAGGATGCTATTAAACAGAAACCCGTTGATACAAGTGACACCATACTTGATAGGACACCTATGCAAGATAGGTTATCACCCTAAAAAAGCAGCTGTCACCATGTCTATAGGAACTGTTTAGCTTGATCTCAGGAACAGAACATGAAGGTTACACTTACAGTACACAACTTTGCATCACCCAGAACCATGACAGTGCAGTCCATATAGTGGCTACACTATGGGCTGGACATTCAAGGCATTATGGTTCCATTCCCAGGAAGGATAGGTGATTTTCTCTTCTTCAAAGCATCCAGGGTGGCACCAGAGCCTACCCACCCTCCTAATCATTAAGTATGGGGGTAAAGAGGTAAAGAAGCTGCAGTGTGCAACTGATCACTCACCTCCATCTTGTGCAAGGGTTAGGAATGAGTAGAAGTACAGCTCCATTCTCCCATATGCCTTTATGGAATGCACAGGGACATTACTGTTGAGGTCTTCACTCTTCTGGAATGTTAAACAATATTGATTGGTGGTTAGTTAGTGATATATCAGGACAGCCTATCAGTCCCATCATCCAGGGATGGAACTGATAGGCTGTCATGAAACATCACTAACAAACCACAAATCAACACTGTATGACATCCCAGAGCAGCAAAGACCTCATTTACACCACAGTATTAACCTGATTAACAGTCTCAAACAGATAAGTATTCAATCATTTGGAAAACATCATTCATCCAAATTATTAATTCCTACTCACCAATCCTGCAATACAGCATTATAAGAAGTGCAGCAGTTGTACGTCTGACATTGGGCATCGCATAAAGAGTAAATATCAAGAAATTTTATCTTAAATCTCGATCATATTAACAATAAATACACAGGTATTCTCAACACAATACTTCTCTTTTATACAGACACTTCTAATGTACTTAGTTAACGTGAAAATGCACCGATGTTTCACTGTATATAACACATGTTAATTTCATCCTTAACTACCACTAGCATAACAATTGGTGTCTATACAAGCACTTCTTTGGGTGGTGGCGGTTTTTCAAACTCTCCCAACTCTTCATCATAGTAGGCACCAGCACGCCACGGTTTCAACTCCCATGGCACCTGATCTTCCATCTTGGTAGGTGTCATGCCCAGATCCAATAGTGTCGGCACTCCAGGAAGGACAACGTCAGTAGTATGTTGCTGCACAAAACAGAACAGTGATGTACTGTTTATTAGAACTGCAGGAGTATCAGGGTTTTATACAAGTACACAACAAGATCTGATACACAGAAATGCAAACAAGCAGTTTATTGAGTAAATAACAGATTATCGAGTAAATAACAGAAAACACTTTCTGAATTTATTCAGCTCCTAACAGCAGCCAGGACAGCATAATCAGTATAACAACTCGCCACAGCCTGGACAGTCCGAGCTGCCAATCCCAGTTGGGCCATAATTTTCCATATCCATCCAGACAGACCTCAAAGCCCACCAAGCCTCCAGTACCAGGGACACCTGGCCCCTTACCCAGCAATAAAGCAGCCAGGACGTGTCACTGACCACCAACCCCTTTCTAGAGCCGAGGTGTGAATACACAGAGCTATACCTCCACTCTGCCTCTGTGCCTTCTTGGTATGTTATTTGGGTGACCTTGTTTTTATTTGTCTTGTAACTTTAGCATGAATTTTCCTTACTAATCTTACTGTGAAGAACAAATAGAAACTAATATACTGGCAAAACAATACACAGAAAACCGCTTGCTTTCTTTAAAAAAGTCTGAAAAACCCTACATGTATCATAAAATACTCTATCTACCTACCAGTAACAAGGACATATGTAAACCTGGCAGTCTACTGATATTCCCATTTCAGTAAAGATCATCATCACAACAAAAATGGTGAAAATGTGTGTCTTCACAAAGGTGAATATTGATTTTGTGATGTTCAAAATAGTCAGGCAGGTGGTTCCCGATATTTCAGAGGAAAATACTGTATCTTCCACCCCAAAGTGTCTGACACTCAGTGGCAATGCTGAGTAGTGAGTGTTAGTGTAATCCATTACTAAACAAGTTACACATCGGGGATAACTTGTGTGAAGAAAGTGCTATGTGGTATGACACTCTGCTTTGAATGTTATAAGCAAGAAATCTCAAGCCCAGGAGATGCAAATTAATGGGGCTGTAACATAAATCAAAAGACTCATTTACATTGTGCAAAAATACCATCTTCAAGACACCAGCAAGAGAAACAGTCCCTGCAGTGGGCAATAAACCAAAATCCACAGAAGGGTTTGAGAGAGAGAGAGAGAGAGAGAGAGAGAGAGAGAGAGAGAGAGAGAAAGAGGATGTGTAGAAAATACACCCAGAAAAATTCTGAGACTGAGTATAAACTCATCATCATGGCTCAGGCTCACATGGCACTTGTGACATATTTCAAGCCAGTGGATGAGAATGCCAACATCAGCAGTTTTAATTTTTGATCTAAAGAAACTCAAAGCAGTCTTAGAATTACTGAAAAAGTCAATGTATGAATATGCAAACTGTCTTTTCTGATGAAAATTATCATGATATTAATTGTGTGGATGTTCGTCCTGAACTAAGGGTTTTACAGCAAATTGTCTCTGGAACACTTCAAGGTCATCAGTTCTAAAACCATTATAAGGCTCCAGACAGACAGCTTACAGGCTGAAGTTAACAGTCTCCATAAAGGTGGCAGCAGTCTGACAATCTAAAGAATGAAAAGGCTAAATTTAAAGTAGCCTTAACAAAATACTTAACTACACACCCCTTGCACTCTTTAAAATTGTGTATATTTGTACATTTATGACTTGTTCCACATCCTATTGTCTTTGTGACAAACAGATATGTGTGCGTGTGCATGCATATGTAGGCGCGCACGTGTGTGTGTGTGTACATACATAACAACAGAGTGGTTGTTTGAGAGTCAAAGATCATTAAGAGTTGTTTCATGAAAACTATAGCTCAGGTGGCTGAGTGTACTGGCTCTTCTGTTGATTGAGAAACAAGTACGATCCAACACTGACTATAATGACCTCATCAGAGTCTGAAGCAATGAAATCGAGAATCCTGTATTTCATGTAGGTAGCATGGTTATGATTTGTGAGTCATGTTTGAAAATATACTTAAATGGGATAAATTCAATGTCATCTCAAAAAAGAGAAATAATGCAGTCATCGTACATCTTCAACATGGGTTCCATCATTATAATTGAATGAACAGGTTACAGCAATTTAATTTTTGACTTGAAAAGAAGAGGGTGGGAAGGTGGGGGGCTGCAAAGATTTCCTCACCCTTGGCCCTGCACTCTTCTATGGACAGCCCTGATGTAAGCACCACAACACAAAATAATAAGACAGGACATTCATAGCTGCAGCATTAAATGGACAGCTGTCATCAGCTTCACCTCTAGCCACGTCGCTGTTGTACTCAGTAGACTGGTGCCACGGAAAGTCTGGATTGGTACGAAAGACAATTGCTACCTCTGATGTAAATAACTGAACATAAACTCTCAGAATTTTGCTAAGCAATACACTCACCACTACATTTTTCCTAAGTTTCTAATAATTTTTTGTGAAAGCTGGTGTGATTGTGTCACTCATATACATGTTCATGACACCAAACTTCAGACAAGAATTATGCAATACACATGTAACATCTTACAATCAATGCTCTTACCAATTCTAGTCCTTCAAAGTGCAAAAGCCCAACTGGCCACCCAGGCGAGATGTTCTGTGTGAACCACGTCTTGGCTAAGAAAAAGGGGTCAAACCGCATGTCATACCGGATGTAACCCCACTTTCTGTCCTTCCGCATTACTGCATAGATCCAGTCAACAAGGTCTCCCAGGAGATAACGTTTGGGTCTGACAGAAACACACACAACACACATAAAAGTCAAAATCAAGTTTAATGTACTCAAAAGGAAGCAAACAGGATGATGACAACAGTTCAGAGGTTTGCTACCTTATAACCAAGTCTCCCCATCAAACCCACTGCTCGACCATCATACACATTTGACCAGCACATGCCGACATTTGTAAGTTAACAGTATTTAATGGTACAGGCAAGTTACTACTACTGTACGTTCCATAGACATCATGTTACTTTTGTTGTATTTTCCTCAGAAATGATCATATTGTGGGTCAGGACCAAGAATCCTGACAACTGACAGAGGAAAATGACACATCAAGGAACAGTACATCCAATATAATTATACACAGTTGATATGAGTGATTTTTTGCAAACAAGAAATGAAAAATAGTTGTGGGAAAACAATGCATATGGGAACAAAAAACAGATCTTACTGACATTTAAAGCCTTCAGTGATGTTAGCCATGTTGCAGAGGAGCAGCAAACAGCCTTTCGTTTAACTCCACTAGCTCCAGGCAGACATTTATTATCAACATTTCGTTTCTCTGTTTCTATCTTCTAATTTCTAAGAAAATGGCGGCTCAAAGAGAGCTGAAGTGCAAATTCATATGGCCACTGCACCTGCAGCAGCAGGGGTTAAAAATTATTGGGGGGAGGAGCAGAAAAGAGACACACCATATGACTCAGTTCCCACAAAATTCCGTGTGATAAAACTGAACAATGAATACACTATCGTCTTTACTGAATGACAAATAAAATTACGTACCCTACGGCTTGGAACGTCTTGCCCACAGCATCCGGATCTTTGATGGCATTGACAATTGCAGCTGCTACATCAGAAACAAAGACAGGTTGCTTTACTGTCTTTTCTCCTTTGTGCCACAGCGGTACAGCTCTCATCTGGTGCCGCCAGAATTTTGTATACGTGCTGCCAACAAATCACAGTTCAAACCAGCTAAATTTAGCAGTTTCAAAATAATGTGCAACTTTATACAAAAAATGTTGTAACATCAAGTTATACAGTATTCACACAAATCTAACACTTTATTGGTTCTTTTTTAATGCCTGTATCACCAACTCAGACTATGTACCATAAAACGAATGGGCGAATGAATTGGCAAAGATGTGGCAGGAAGTGGTCATGTTATAATTTAAGGCACCAGCCTGGCATCTGCCTGGAAACTCTATGGAAAATCACAAAAACCTCCAGCTGGTCAGTGTGCTAGCTGAGTTTTAAAGGGGCAACTCACAGATACAAATCAGAAGCACTGACATTTCAGCCAAGTGGCTTGACACAGAGGTAAGAACCCTCAAAATCAAAAAGGAAAAGTGAAAGATTATTTTGTTCTACATATTAGAAAAATCATATTCTTTATACCAGTAAGATCAGACTTTCACAGAACTTAACAGTTATAGGTTTGTTCCACACATCACATTACATCAAGAGCAACAACACTGTGTGCAGTGGTGCCAAACACCTGTGAGTCCTTAGTATGGAATTCGCTTTATGTCACCCATGTGGCACTATAAATTTTAAGGTAGCTCCTAGACTCTGAAAATGTGTATACCCCTGCACTACGTCACTCAAATTTGTATGTTCACTTCCTGGACCTATGCAGAAAGCTTACTTCCACACTACATAGTTTAAACGAGGTGGCCAGGGGTCCCACTATCCCAAGGTCATCTGTCACAGCACATATATGTCCTGCATTTAAGTGGTTCCAATTCATTGCCCTGAAAGAATGTTGTCTAAGTAAATGTACTCCAAGCTCCAGAGATAAATAAGGCAGAATAGGGCATCTTACTTAATTGGGAATTCCGTGATTTATACAACTATTATTATGGTAGTTAATTGATGGGAAGTGTTCAATATGTAGCCTGGAAGGGAGAAAGTTTATTCTTGTAATTATTGTATGTAAAAATCATATGGTAGGATAATATTAAATTGGATATTAGGAATTCAGGTTCAGCATATGAATTGAACTTATGTGGTTTGCAATCACCCAGAGCAGACTTCTAGTGGTAACATGGAGGAAAGAGAGTTACCCCATACTAAAACTTGCCTGTCCTTATTTTAAACAGAAATAATGGTAATTTGTTTATATTATATTAGCACTTGTAAATACAACGCACTTTGTCCTTCCTCTTCTGCTAACCAGTCTGCATTCTCCTAGATGATCTTTGTGTAACATTAATATTGAACACTTCCAAAATAATTTACAGCAAATCATAACACTGAAGTGTGATGATTCCAGGATCATGGATAATAGCAAAGAGGATAAGAGTGATGGTGAATCATACGGAAGGCTAACATCCTGTTAGGACCGTAACATCAAAGAGGGAGCAAGAGAGATTATGCCTGGAAATAAAGAATTCAAAATAGTGTACTAACATGTGCAAATATATGATGGGAACATGTTATTGATAACATAAAAAGATTCACATGCCTGTTCTTTCAGCTGACAAAGTATGAAATAAACCTACAGAAACATTTAAGACAGGTACAGTGAGTAAGGGTTCTGCTTTCAGAAATACAGAAAATTTCAAAAACATCACGACATAACACCACTGTTCTCCCATCTGACTCGAAAGGATTACATATTATGGAATACTGTTCCCCCATTATTTGATCATCAAGGATGACACATTTGACCATAAAGGAATTATTATGGAATGCTGTTCCCTCATTTTACCATAAAGGATGACACATTTTGGGGCACTGTTCTCCCATTTGACTCTAAAGGATTACATATTATGCAATGCTGTTCTCCCATTTGACCATAAAGGATGACACATTATGGGACACTTCCACCACATGAATGTGAAGGTTTACAGGTTTACACATTATGGACATTATTATCTTTTTGTATGATGGAAGATAAATTTTCAGAAAATACAGTGGGTAGTATGCTGACTGACTAGGTTACAGGCCACATGACCATGAGTCATGCTTCATTCCTTCAGGGGCAAGAGACTTTTCTTTTCTCCAAAGCTTCCAGACTGGCTTTTGGGGCCACCCAACTGGGGACTCTTTCCCCATGGATAAAGCAGCAAGACTGTGACAATGACCACTCATCTCCATGTTAAGACTGAGTGGAGTTATACATCTACATCCCTAGATGCCTTGAAGGCATGCACAGGAAAAAGCTTTAACATTACCAGATAATGAACATGTCCTTTCACCAGTAGAGAATAATTTACCGAAGGAAGCGATCCTCCTGTCCATAAATTACACTTGGTCGGAAGATGATAGCTTCTGGGAATTCCTCCTTCACAGCAAGTTCTCCATAGTATTTGCTTTGCAGAAACTTAGAACCAGTCTTTAGAATAAGAGGCTGCAAAATAAAACACAGAATATAGATCAATGTTCTTGGCTAGTGCTCATACCATGAAGATCAAAGCACAAACATTTTGAGAACGTGGCATATCAACTGCTTGTGTGACAAGAAGAAAAGAGCATTTCCGTTATGATAACCACATTCCAACGTATTAATACAGAACAAAAGCGATCTGCTACAGTAAAACCACAAGTTAACACAGCATGGTGTTTTGAAATGGATCTCATTTCCTCAGCAACCTGCGGTAACAGATTTCAGGTGTATGAACAAATGATATTATATATAATTTAAAGTATTCACAGTGATTAAATTCAATAAAATATTCTTGGGCTAGTAGCCATGTCAGGCAGTTAAATGGCAAGTATATCAACATTTTGAGAACCATCTCTGTCCTTGTCATCAAGCCAGATCCCTCATGATGAGGACAGAGATGGTTTGCGAAACACTGGTTTAGTTGCCATTTACACACCTGACTCAGCTGCTAGCCCATAAAAAGTTTTTGCAATGATATTACATTACTATCCTGTACAATTTATTGCAAAGGCTGCAGCCCTTCCACACAAAGATGGTGACAAAGTACATGCTCCAGTCCTTCTACCACATTCACCTCATTGTGCATCCATATTATTTACATCAAAATTATGATAGCAGACAGTTACTTCAATTAGCCAATCTGTCAGAAGACTACCTGCAGTCACCTAGCTGGATGACACCTGGCTAAATGGCATCTTGAATTTTGTGTGCTTTCCATGTTGCAGTTTATATTGCCCTGACACATGTTAAACTGCTGTTCCAGTTCTCCTCACTTACAGTATTAAATCCAGCATGAATTAACTTTTGTCTTCAACATAGTTTTAAGAGTTACAATGATAATGGCAGTACATTTTATTTGAATGCACACAAATACAACAGGGTTCACTTCGCAATAGTATGCACAATATATTGTGACATGTCTTTGAAAAATATGCTGTAGAATGCAAAATTAAAACAAATTAACATTTACTGTTGCTTTTGCTCTGATGGTTATAATTAATGAACCACTTGAATTATGCACCTGATATTTGGTACAGAAATGGTTCATAAATATACCTACACATTATATGTGAAATACTCTTTGCAAGTCAAAAATATAAAAATGTTAAAACTTCCAACAGTGTGTTTAACATACAATAAAAGTGGCTTAAAATGCCCTCATTCAATAAAGTTTCCTGCCCAAGAAGTTAGAGTAACCCAGTATCAAAATTTCCCCATATGAGTAACACAAACATTGCCCTTTTCATACATTTCACACTTCAGATGTGTTGAAATTTCACAATGCAATGAACTTTTCACCCACTAAATATGCTTATCTTAACAATTTCCCATTTTTTCAATTTGTTACCAACATACAGTCATGAAATAACACCCCCTGTTTGTAAAGACAAATTTCCACCATGAATCAGAAGTAAACATAAGCAGAGAGTCAAGGTTAATCTGTGAAAGTGTGTCGTAAGGTAGTGATGTCACACTCCCATGGCACTGACATCGATTTTCGCATGTGCATTTCATGTAGCATGACACACGATGGTCCGCACATATTTTACACCACTAATCAGCATAGGTTTAATGGCATGTGTTGTGAATGTAACTGCTTTAATCTACACCCAATAATATGAAGTATTCTGTCTGCAGCATTTACACATTTCTGAGTTATTTACAACTGCTTACACACATACAGTTTTATCTTTTGCAGCCTTAATTACTGAACATGTGATCAGCATGGCAACTCCATGAAAAATAAGCATAAAACATATGCTGCTCTCAATTCAAGAAAAACTGGCTATTATAAATAAGATGGATGCTACTTAAAATCAACATTGTAAACAAAACTGTTCAAGAACTATGCATTTCTTTGTCAGCTTAAAATGTGAAACACGAGTACTCATGTTTATAAGTGAAAAGATCAGCCAGAAACAGCAAAACATTGTATGATAGACTTGGTTCTGCGTGGAACAGTTATGGCAAAAAAAGGCTCTTCTTGTGCTTGTAAAGGACCATCTTGTGTTCCAGAATGTGTTAAAATCATTAAAGAATGTAAGATATGAAATGTGGCTTGATGGTGAAAATGAATCATTTAATGCAGAATTCATACACAGTAATATTCTAGCAAAGAGATTGTTAATTTCAATACATACTTGCAAAGTAGTATCACTGATATATTATATATATAAATATATATAATGCATACAATTTACATAAAATCCATAATGGAGGAAAAAGTTCATCACAAAAATAAACAAAGCAACTGCAACAGACCTGTAGGACTGGTTATTTGTGTAACAGCAGAGTAAACTTATGACCAATTTATAATAATTCACAAACAAATGCACAGCCTTGGTATTTACACAGTTACATTACACTAACACATTAAAAATTCCATGCTGTAACCCCTGTGGGATCATCATCAGGAAGTCTGTACATCAAATGATCTTGTATAAAACATTAACTGATTAATTTACAACTTGGGAGTTCCTAATCTCCGGTACATACATCATATAGAAAAACGCTGTGTGGGTGTATAAAAAATAACACAGATCTATGATACACATTATTTTGGAGCAGCATGTGTGTATGATGAAAGCTGGCATGGTACCATGCCAGCTTTCATCATACAAGAGATAAGAAACTAACAGCTTGTACATTAGTTATTCACTGTTTTATACAACCATGATAAGCAGGTCCCTGTCACCACAGCATGGTGCGTCCTCAGCTTGCAGATGGAGGAAAAGGCTCCAATATGGAGGGGAGCTGCGAATATACTGAATAAGCAGTCATGGAGAGCCGACAAAGAGTGGACCTCCAGCTTGGGGGTTGGATGAGGTGCTAACAACTCCTCACCGTAAAAACTGGCTTTGTTACAAAGCGGATACAATTGCCTCAGGCCTGGACAGATCCTTTGGTACAACCTAAGCAATGGGAAAGGGACATAAGGTTTGGTATATGGAATATTAGGAGTCTGTATTGGTCAGCGACACTTACTTGAGTGGCCACGGAATTACTGAGGTATTAACGAGATTTAGTGGGTGTACAGGAAGTTAGGTGGGACACAGGTGGCACTATAAGAGCAGGAGATTTTATTGTGTTCTATGTAAAAGGAAACAAAACAATTAATTGGGAACAGGATTTTTTGTACATCACAAAACAGTATCACCCATTAAGACAGCAGAGTTTGTTAGTGACAGGATGTCATATCTATAGTCCTGACAGGTCACTGCTGTAATACCATTGTTCTGAATGTACATGCACCAACTGATGAGAAAAGTTATGACTCATAAGACAGTTTGTATATGGGAATTAGAGCAGGTTTTCGAACATTTTCCTAAATGCCATATGAAAATTCTGCTAGGAGATTTTAACACAAAACTGAGGAGAGAAGATATATTCTGACAACTGGGAATGACAGTCTGCATCAGGATAGTAATACTGGTGATAGAATAGAAAACTTTGTCACATAAAAAAATCTTGTTGTTAAGAGCATGGTGTTCCTGCACTGAAACATTCATAAGTACACGTGGACCTCTCCTTATGGGAAGACTCACAACCAGATTGATCACATATTGATAGATTGGAGATGGCATTCAACTACACTCAAGGTACGTTTTTCAGGGGAAGGACTGTTAAACTGATCACTGTCCAGTTGTTGCTAACATTACTGAAAGACTGGCAGTAAGTAAACAAGAAACAAAGAAGTTTCATGTGGAAAGATTTAGTCCCAGGAAACTAAGTGACCTTAGGTTAGGAAACAGTCCAGTTTACGATCTCAAACAGGTTTGCAGCTTTGGAGAATTTAAAAAATAGCAAGAACATAAAAGGAGCCTGGGAAAAAATTAAAGAGAATATCAAAACCCCAACTAAAGAGAGTCTGAGTACATACAAACTGAAGCACAATCCATAGTTTCAAGAAGAATGTTCACAATTTTTGGATCATAGGAAGCATGCTAAAACGCAGTGGTTACAGGATCCAAACCACAAAAATTTTGATAATCTAAACAAGGTAAGATGTAATGCTAGTAGACATTTCAGGAACAAAAAGAAGGAACATCTGAAAGCTAAAATTGACGAACCTGAAACTAATAGCCGGAAATATCAGAGACTTGTGTAGAGGCATCAGTGACTTTTAAGAAGGGTTCACAGCCTAGAACAAATAGGGTAAAGGGTGAGAAGGGTGATTTGGTTACAGACTCCAACACTATTTTGGCTAGGGGTATGAACCATTTCCCACAGCTATTTCATATACATGGGGTTAATGATGTTAGGTGGACAGAAATACACACAGCAGAACCACTAGTGCCTGAGCCAAGTACCTTGGAGGTTGAGTTGGCTATTGAAAAGCTAAAAAGTCACAAATCACCAGGTGTTGATCCAATCCCAGCAGAATTGATTAAGGCAGGGGGTAGAACAATTCGCTATGAGATCCATGAAATTATTATTGCTATATGGACTAAGGAGGACTTACCTGAGGAGTCGATCTTTGTACCTATCTATAAGAAGGGCGATAAAACAGATTGTAGTAATTATAGGGGCATATCCCTTTGGCAACTATGTACAATATTTTATCCAACCCTACTCTCATGGTTAACCCCATATGCAGAGGAAATTATTGGGGATCATCAATGTGGATTTTGATGCAGCAGATTAACTATTGATCACATATTTTGCCTTCATCAAACACTTGGGAAAAAAACAGGAATACAATGAAGCAGTGCATCAGCTCTTTACAGACTTCAAGAAAGCTTATGATTCAGTTAAGAGGGAGGTCTTGCACAGTATTCTCATTCAGTTTGGTATCCCCATGAAACTGGTAACACTAATAAAAATGTGTCTGACTGAAACATATAGCAGAGTTCGGGTAGGCAAGAATGTGTCTGACATTAGGAACTGCTTGAAACAAGCAGATGCTCTATTGCCATTGCTTTTCAACTTTGCTTTAGAATATGCCATTAGAAGGGTTCAGGAAAACCAGGATGGCTTTAAATTAAATGGTACACATCAGCTTTTGGTTTATGCTGATGATGTTAATAGACTGGGTGGAAGTGTATGTACTATAGAGAAAAACACAGAAGCTTTGGTAGTTTCTAGTAAGAAGATTGGTCTAGACATAAATGCTGATACAACTACATACATGGTAATGTCTCAAGATGAGAATGCAGGACGAAGTCACAGTAAACAGACTGAAAAGGAGGAAGCGTTCAAATATTTGGGAATAACCTTAACAAATCAAAATTCTATTCAGGAAGAAATTACGAGCAGACTGAAGTCAAAGAATGCTTGCTATCACTTGATGCAAAATCTTTTGTCTTCCAGTTTGCTATCCAAAAATATAAAGATTAATTGTGCCTGTTGTTTTGTACAAGTGTAAAACCTGATTGCTCATATTGAGGGAGGAATATAGGCTGAAGGTGTTTGACAATAGGGTGCTGAGGAGAATATTTGGGCCTAAAAGGGACAAGATAACAGGAGAGTGGAGAAAACTACATAATTAGGAGCTTAGTGATCTATACTCTTCATCAAATATTATTTGGTTGATCAAGTCAAGGAGAACGAGATTGGTGGGGCATGTAGCAGGTATGGGAGAGAGAAGAGGTGCATACAGAGTTTTGGTAGGAAACCTAAGAGAAAGGGACCACTTGGAAGACCCAGGTGCAGGTGGGAGGATAATATTAAAGTGGATCTTCAGGAAGTGGGATGGAGGGCATGAACAGAATCGATTTGGCTCAGAACAGGGACAGGTGGCGGGCACTTGTGAATGTGGTAATGAACTTGCAGGTTCCACAAAATATTGGGAATTTCTTCGCTAGCTGAGAGTCAGTTGGCTTCTCAAGAAGGACTCCGCTCCATGGAATAAGTAAGTAAGTAAGTCAGGTATTAACTAATGTTTTATACAAAAGCATTTGATATACAGACCCCCTGATGATGATCCCACAGGGATCAAAACATGCAGGTGTGTTTTAAAGCTTGAATGTCATATAACTCTGTACATACAAAGACTGAGCATTTGTTGGTGAATTATCATAAATTACTCATTATGAATGCACAGAATGAATAACATATAGCCATTATGAGTTCTGCTCAGAACTCCTTGTTTATGATGAAGGCACTTGAATTTCTCAACAAAAAAGAAGTACAAAAAAATGAACGAGGAGGAGAAGAGGATGGGCTGGGGGGGGGGGGGAAAAAAAAGAAAAAATAGGGGGGCAATCCAAATGTTTTTTCTTACCACTTACCCAACACCCGGGAACCCATAAATATATATATATTTTTTAAAAATGTATATCTCCCCCCCGG
>Ga0136643_10005770_pt1 | contig 17563 bp, 4 predicted proteins | sample TergutLab28metaG_FD_96883 | JGI IMG/M metagenome (GOLD analysis project Ga0136643, IMG submission 96883) | Labiotermes labralis P1 segment gut microbial communities from Petit-Saut dam, French Guiana - Lab288 P1 (version 3) (version 3) | ecosystem: Host-associated > Arthropoda: Insects >... | reverse complement strand
GAGAAGAAGCGGAAGACCCAGGAAAAGATGGAAAGAGGAAGTAGAAAGAGATCTTCAAGTGCTGGGAGTGAGAAGATGGAGAGAGTTGGTGGCAGATAGGAAAAAATGGAAGGACATTGCTCGACAGGCCAAACCCCACAGTGGGCCGTAGTGCCAATGGATGAAGAAGGAGAAGAAGAAGACGACGAAGAAGAAGGTATTATACCTACAGTTAAAATGTCACTGTAGTTTACTTTCTGACAACAAACAAATCTCTTCTTTTCCCATGCAATCTATTTTGCACCGTAACGAACATCAGAATACTCAGAGTTCCAGGAAATAATTTTGGAGAAATGTATTGGGGTGGGGGGGTTGAAAGTATAGACCCATTCATTCTTGACCACATCGATAGATTTGGTGTGTGTTGTCAGCTTCGTGCCTCGGCCGCTTTACACCGCCCCTCTACATATTTTATATGAGGCTGGGTGGGCCTCAGACATAATCCACATATTTTGGAGAAGAGATACATCTTCTGCCCCTGTCGGGATTCAAACAATTATTCCTCGGTCGTTCAGCCCGTGGCCCAGTAATTATTACGACCATGTTATTCTGACTCAATTAGGAGAATCACACCAAAAACAAACACATGGGTGAGAGGTCGTGGGCATATGTAGACCTTTAGAAGAAGTTCAAAGTTTCAGCTTGAAAACGTGAAAAAGAATAAAAATTTGGAGGGCCACATATTCCCTCCCGCGCCATTCTCTAAAAAAGCCTTAAACACTAGAAAGATACTTAACCCTTTAAGAACTACAATTAGCCTAAATTATACATAAATATTCAGTTCAACTTCACAGTCAACACGCTCGCGGTTATACGAACCAGTCAGTCGATACTGTATGGGGAAATAATGACTACTTTTCCTGAGATCCATAAAAAATCACGGAAATACACTCTGTGGGCAGAATGCGGCACTTTTAAACGTAAAACCTGATGTTACATAAAGCGACCACTGGGTTATAACGGTGTAATAGCTCAGTGTGTACGGCGCTCCTAAGCAAAAGAGGAAATTGATTCTTCGTTGGAGAGTTCGGAACGACTGCAGGACCCCCCCCCCCACCAGACTTCCTACAAAAAAGATACAGAGATGCTGTCTATAGTCAAGCAGTCGGGCGTGGAGGTGAATATTAAAATTTTTGTATATCGAGATCAGTTACACTTGGCATACTGTTTTGCTATGACATTGTACACTAGCTTATGATCAGTATGCAGGAATGAGCAGATAAGAAACTCTGGTTTTGGGTAAGTGCATTTTGGGTACTGAAATGTAAGGCTTGAGCAATATTACGAGACCATACAATCAGCGCACTTAGAGATACAACGCACAACAGTGCCTAACTATTCCGTCCGGAGTTTCGTTCAGTGCTTGCAACATGTTCCCCCTCACGACGTCCAATTTCGATACTGTTTATGATTAAAAAAAACAATTCAACACAGTTCTAAAATTGCGAGTAATCTCTCAGTGCCTTCAGGATTTGAACCGGAGATACATTTCGTTATATAAATGCTTGCAACTGAGTTAACCCCGCAGCAAACTTACTACTCTCCCAAATTTCATTACTTAACAAACTTCACTTCTCACCGTTTGAGAGCGAGAAATCGCCTTCCTATTTTCTTATTGCAGTTAACTCTCGGTGAAGCAGACAGGTTGCCATTCCAACAAAGAATTAATTTAAAAAATATCAGCACCACTTTATAAATGTGTTTCTGCAGAAATGAGGTCTTGTCCGTTTCTAAAGCAAGGCTCGCTCAGCCATGGAGAACACAATGGCCATTTAATTTTGTGCCTTCACTGTCCACCATACCGCAGCACAGAACTGCAGACATACTCGAATATTTTCATTTTTGACGTCATCCGCTGTACCATACCACATTCTGTCTTACAGTTCCGCTCACTTAGACCGATAGATCAGCCGCGGTGCTGCACGCACGCTTGTTAGGAATTACGATAATCGGCAGAATTTTATGGCGTTAAACCAAACATTAAAAAAAACCGTTAAAACGAATTTTTAAAAGGAATTCAGTATTAAAAATGTGGCGTTCTGCCTTGACTCATGGGAAAGAGATTGTTCATAAGCCTAATCAGTCAAAACTCGATACAGCGCCACTCTTATTGAGGGCTCATGAAAATTCCACGAAATGCATACAACATTGCGACTTAACGCACCGTCGATACAAATGACGGTGAACAAACAGTGGCGCTTTGTTAGTGTTTTACTCTTAATGTTAATGAAACTCTATCCATATTGTGTGAAAATTCGAAAATCAAATGAAGATGTAAGATGAGGGTAACATTTCGTTTGTTGTAATACAGTAGTAGCCGCTCTAAACCATAATGTTGTGAGATGACACAAACACTTATAGGAACATCCGTCTCTTTGGCAAGAAAATCTGTAAACTAAACTAGTAGTAAAAAAGGGCCACCCCTGGATTCGACCTCACAGAAGTCGTGTAATTTTGATATTTCTTCTAAAGTGCAGTGGAATGATTAAGTGATGTTTCACAGATCTGTAGCACATGCTGTACAGAGTCATGCGCAATATTCGTCACATACCACAAGTATAGGCATCAGTCACACATAATACCAGTTCATATAAATTTATTTGCTGCTACATGTTCCGGCTGTAAATGCGAGCCATTTTCAGGCCCCTCTATAAAAGTTAATACAGGAAACAGTATATCACGCATTAAGGTGGAGATATCCTCCACATTAATACAAGATATTTTAACTTTGCAAGTTTCGTGTTTTTAGCTTCTTGGTTATTCCCTTGTACTTCAATTTGTATATATTTAAGTGTCAATTGATCTGTTCCACTTATATTATTAAACCCTACAGCTGCACTGTTTGTAAGTACTTTTTGCTTCTTCTTATAATAAAACCAACCAGATGCACTAATTTCTCAAATTTATTTTTGGAATAAAACTCTACATTGTGTGTGTGAAAATTGGAAAGGGTATGTAGTCATACACAACAATGTCAATTAAGGTGTATTTAGTGGCTATACTAGACAACTACATGTTTCGGCCTTTACTGGCCATCTTCAGGTTGTCTTCCAGAGAACTTAACTTAAGGTCCTACTGTATACACCACGTGCGCGCTCAATGTATATAGTAGGACCTTAAGTTAAGTTCTCTGGAAGACAACCTGAAGATGGCCAGTAAAGCCCGAAACATGTAGTTGTCTAGTATAGCCACTAAATACACCTTAATTGACATTGTTGTGTTTGACTACATACCCTTTTCAAAACTCTACATGTTTCGGACAATTTCTCTATCCATCATCAGGAGTCTGGCACTGTACATACAGCAATAGGTGTATGTCATACAGGTTTGCTGACAGCTTGCGAGTAGGATCAGGACGGAACCGGTTCCGTCCTGATCCTACTCGCAAGCTGTCAGCAAACCTCTATGACATATGCCAATGTTGTGTGTACAGTGAAAACCCCTGATGATGGACAGAGGAACTGTCCTAAACATGTAATTTTATTCCAAAAATAAATTTGAAAAATTAGTGCATCTATTTGGTTTTATTATAAGAATTTTTCACGACGCACGTTCGCCTGAACGTCAAATATTTATTGCATGGCATTACGTGTATTATAGTTATTAATTATCTCTGCTTGGTATAATATCACTTTACCATGTGTAGTTGGTTTTAAGCTTGGCGCATGTGCTCCTTGAGGATGGCATATTTATGCCGAAACATGTCGGAGTAGTGTCTGTACTGCTATATGTATACGATTTTGTGCATTTGGTTGGTTTTAATTAACAAATATATTGCTCTGCTGTTGAGTTTCTTTAATAGTTGTGTATCGAATGCACTGTTCATTTGTTAGGGATTAACAAGAAGTGATACACACTGTCAATATTGATTTGTGAAACAGCGGGAGCAGAATTCTCAGCCCGTTTCAGTGGATTATCCCAACATTCGGCCGCAGTGATTTAAGACACGACAGTCAATGTAGGTATAACGAAATACTGAGGCGCGTTCGTGCAACCATTGTTGCAGTGGAAAAGCAATGAGTATTACACAACCGGAGTGTGTGTATTTGTAGCCTTAGGTATTCAGCAGGCAATGCGCATGCGCCATGCTGTCATCTGTGACCTGCCCCGCTCTACAATATTTTTCCACGCTGTCTCATAAACGGCACGATTTTCGGGAAAAAAAATACTGAACACAAAATGTGTGTTTTGATTATTTCTACAACGTTTGGTGGATATATTTCTCATTCTAAGAAGAAATGAGCGAGATATGATCAAAAACGTTTATCGGTCTTCATGTAAATTGCCCGTTATTCTTGTCCGATTTTAATGAAACTTGTATTTTCTCTACTGATTTTCGAAAATTCGTCTAGTATCAAATTTCATGGAAATCCGTCCAGTGGGGACCGAGTTGTTCCAAGCAGACGGGCGGACGGACGGACAGACGAACAGACATTGCGAAGCTAAAAGTCGCTTTTCGCAATTTTGTGAACGCGCCTAAAAATCGAGGCAAATCCTAATGACAGTCGGTGTCCTAGCCAGATTCGAAAAAGCTGCTTCTTCGACGAGCCACTTTACCCTCTCATGTCATTAGCACTGTCCTTTTCCTGAGGTATAAAGCCGGTTGTGACATCGACATGTACGAGTAAAAGGCTTGAGAAAAATATGACGGCCGTCTTTCAACACAAGCCACATGCTGGTCATTTGTAGAGCGATTCTGTACAGCCTGGATGGTCCGGGTTCGAACTACAGTGTAAGTAACAAACTTCTTCTCACACACACACATCCTTCCCATACCGTCCTGGGGCCATCCACCCTTCTCTGCAACGCGTACCGCAGCTCTGTCCCGAGCGTAATGTGACAGGGGCGTGGCGTTCATTATCCACCTCATCTAGGATCAAGAATGGGTATGAGTAGAGCTATGCCTGTACTCCTCTGTGCCTCCTATGACACCTGTCAGAGCGACGTTCTAAAACTTTACCTCACAGTAGTGGTGTGTGTGTGTGTGTGTGTGTGTGTGTGTTGAAAAAACCGATACGATATTGACAAAAGTGGTGTCCGGGGTCTTGACGATACGGTATGCGAGGAAATTTTTGAATGGTCATCTCCTGTAGGGTGAAACTGATGTGCAGCAACTTTATATAATAAAACATTCAAATGTCAAGCTATGAAGCAGATGTAAGCATAATATTCAAGTGGATCAAAAGGGGGTAAGCTGCGAGAGCGGAAAATGACGGACTTTATGAAGATTCGTTTGGAAGTTGGCCTGGAAGGTAACCGGTATTCAGACTTCGGTTCCTAATACCACATGTCAAAGTTTGTACATGATTTATTACCTCATATAAAGTTTCTCTTGTCCACCGGGACCTGGTGAGATATATATTACACAGACAAAAAGCGACATAATATTTCGGATTTGGAATTAATAAAATTTGTGTTTTACCGAGTACATTGACTTTGGTGTACACTTTTCTTTATGAAAATGTTGTAGTCTAGGAATATATGGAAGGAGTATATTACGTAAGACTGTGAGAGGGTGCGCTGTCGAAATGCAAATTAGATTCGATGGACTCGGAGCTAGGTCTAACCTACAACTTTCGTAAACACGATAAAAAAGCTTCTGGAATTCATAAGCCAGGGAAAGGCACGGAGCACCTCAGAGACTATAAGCATCTCACGGATGATCCTGATCTTTATACATAGTATATTCCAGTATCTAGTGTCAGTCGCGCGTGGTTTGCAAGAAATTCGGGTTACCGATAGTTAAGAGTTTATTCAGGTTAGCCGTGAGCACGCACAGAGGAAGGCGAGGCCACAGGCTGGCTAATGGTAAAGTTTGCTGTAACATAAGAATAATTCTCCATTATCAGACTCATTTTTTTAACCCGCACGAACAGCTCTTTAAACTTTTTTGTATACCCTTTACGGTATAGAGTAAAACTCAAGTGCTTAAGTTTAAATATCTTTCTTTATGCGTCCCCCACTACAGGGTGGATCATAATCAGAAAATTACAATAATGAATTTGGCATTATACAACAGGGTTCGGCTGTGTTGACAGCACAGTTACTATAGCCCGACATTATGACTCTCTCCACTCCAATTTTTACTGATGATACTAATTGTAACATACGCTTAGCATAAGAATAGTAACATTCCTTGACATATGTACATAAATAACTAATGATAATTCACTTGTAACAGCCCTAGGTCATGGTATCCACTATTGAAACAACGAGATCTCGTTTCCCCACACAACCCCCAGTACCCTCAAAGAACACCCCACACATCCTGTATAGCTGCTCTGTAAGTTAAATCACAACCTGAAGATGGCCCACATATAGGGCCGAAACATGTAGTTGTATTCCTACTGTACTACTAGGTGAAATATAGTGTGTTCAACTGTATGTTTAATACACAAAAATTCTTTGTTATCTCTCCATTCCTATACGCTGCCTCATTTTCTTTGCCAAGAGAATCGAGCAGTTGATCGGAGTAATCACAATAGGAACATGCTCTGGATTAAAGAATCAAGTCTTCTAGGGTGTGATGCTGTGTCTCTAGGTATTTGCCGACGTTTTGGATGAACTTAGAGAGTCAAAAACTTCGGGAAATGTGCACCTAACGACAAAGTGTCACACCGCAGAAGACTTGAATCTTTACCAACACGGCTGTGAGAACATACTATCTTACTTACTTACTCCATGCAGCAGAGCCCTTCTTAAGAAGCTAACCAGTTTGCAGCTAGCCAATAAATTCCCCGCATTTTATGGAACCCGAAGTTTCATTACCGAACTCATAAGTGCCTGCCACCTGTCCCTATCCTGAGCCAGCTCGATCCAGTCCATACCCTCACATCCAACTTCCTGAAGATCCATCTTAATATTATCCTCCCATCTGCATCTGGGTCTCCCCAGTGGTCAATTTTACACACTTTAAATTCATCTACATTTTTTTCTACCGGAGGAGATTATACATATTATGCTCCTTCTAAGCTTCTGGTACAAACGTAATTGTGACAGCGCTAAGCCAAAAGTAACGTCCACTGAAAAACTCGTAATGCTGTTAATGAACGCGGCAGTTCGGCGGATAGAAGTCACTGTTCGTCAAAGAAGACTTCTTGAATCCGATATCTGTACTGAGAGAGGCCATAACGACTGCAGATATTTCGCAGTTTTAAGTCGTCACTCCAAGCGAGTGATAACGATATTTAAGGTCTGAAACTTACGCACAGAAAAGGGTTTCACAATTTTTCCCATTCCAGTGTCAAATGTGAAGTGTCCCGCCAAACTGCGACAAGCGTTTGACTAAACAGTCATATCCTTCAGCCTTTCCACGTCTGAATAGACAACGCAAAAGGCATACTGCTTTATAAAATAATAATACTCTATTTTAATATCAAAATACGATGGTTAAGATTTTTATCACTTTAATTATTAACCAACAAATGCACTATAAAAAATTTCACATAAAAACACTTAAAATCGCTCCGACATATTTCGATCCTAAGATCATCCTCAGGGAGCTACGCTGTTCCTTGCTAAAGTCATTTTAAAAACATTCACAAAATAATTCCATTATATTAACAGAGTGATGTAGCAGCATATCGTGTTGTGTAAGAGTACGTTATTAGGAATGCGTCCGGCTATGGTGTGCGCCGTGTGTTACGTAGTGAAAGTCTTACACAACACGATATGCTTCCACATCACCCTGTTAATAGAATGGAATTATTTTGTGAATGTTTTTAAAATGACTGTAGCAAGGAGCAACGTAGCTCCCTGAGGATGATCTTAGGATCGAAATATGTCGGAGCGATTTTAAGTGTTTAATGTGAAATTTTATATAGTGCATTTGTTGGTTAATAAGTAAAGTGATTCTACGAAATGCACGGTGCAACAATGAGGATCAGATTTGTATGTTTTGCTAACCGTGCATCCTTGTATAATCTTGTAAATAAAGCCAACTTGGTGCAAAATTTTTCTTAGTATGTTTATTTCTTTTCTCTACATGTTTCGGACGACTATGTGCCCATCATCGGGAGAAACAATTTTATCTATGTGACACTTGCTCTTTGTCAATTTGTGTGGATGACTGCATACCAGACAGTCATCCACACAGAGTGACTAATACAAAGTGTCGCATAGATACAGTTGTTTCTCCTGATGATGTGCACATAGTCGCCCGAAACATGTAAAAGTAAAGCAGTCCCATTACAGGCCCGAGACCCCCAGAGGGTTCCAGGAAGTTAAGGTTCCCAGATTATGTGACAATGGCCCAGGATGGCGGTAATGTTGTCAGCCTTACTCACCGGCCGCTTTTACCCCCAGGAAATATTCCTGGTACTCATTTCTGTTGGAGGCTGAGTCGACCCAAGGGAAGGATTATATAAATGAAAAATTCCAATGACACCATCTGGAATCGAACCAGCGACTTTCTGATTTGTAGCACAGCACCTTAACCACTGTTCTACACGGTCCCCGCCCGAAATATGTAGAGAAAAGAAATAAACATACTAAGCAAAATTGTGCACCAAGTTGGCTTTATTTACAAGATGGTTATGATGCGTGACCCTGGTCTGGACATCAGAACAATGCGCTGTTACGAAAGGGAACATTTTACTTTCCACAGTAAAAGGTAAAGCAATCCCTGTACAGGCTTCGACAGGTCCTGAAGGTTCCAGGAAGATGAGACTCTCAGATATCAAGACAGTCGGCATATGAAGGTAGTAAGGTTGTCGGCCCTACGCATCGGCCGCCTTTACCCCCAGGAGATATCCTTAATACTCATTTCTGTTAGAGGCTGAATCGATCCCAGGGCCATAGTGCTACCGGAAGGATTATGTCAATGAAAAATTCCGACGACACCATCGGGAATCGAACCCGCGACATTCCGGCTTGTAGCGCAGTGCTCCAACCAACTGCGCCACCGCGTGCCCCCCCTCCCCCCCAATACAAAGTAAGGCTTCTTATAAATGAAAGCAAAATAAACACAGTTTAAATACCAACAATTTCCCCATTATATTAGAGTGTCATATACAGCTGTCTTTCAGATGGCCGCCCTGGCCTAACTTCAAAGCTTTCCTTCACCGAATGCAATTCTCAACACTAAAAACACATCTGACTTCATCTTGACAAACTGTACACAGAACTAAACTGTACACAGTACTCAATCTGTACACAGTACTCTCTTACTTGTGTGCTTTTACCTTTTGTACATGTTTTATTCTAATTTGTCTCACATATATTGTCGCTAGCTTTAAGTTGTCTTGTGTGTAATTGTTGTTGGTTTGGCCGTGTGTATTGTTGTATTTGTCACGTGTGGGTGTTGTCATCTTATGTGTATTCGCTATAGTAGGTGGGCATTGTTGTTTTTTTGTACTTTAGATGCCGGACTGCTGGCTAGAAGTCAGTATTCGGAAGGTCCTGCGACCAGCCACCTCGACACCGATTTTTCTTGGTTTCCTTGTGTCTATAAGCAAATGCTGAGATGGTTCCCAAGATTCCAAGTTGCCACTACTTGCTTCTCATGTAGCCCTCCCGTCTTAAATTCAGTAGTAATCGATTTCATATTTTGTATACATGTAAAATAACCACTGCCACCGTGTGACAACCCAATTGCGGTTAATAAATATTATTATTATTAACTTAAGTCTACTATTCATAAGACTATGAACAACACAACCACATTTTATTGCCCTTATGTCTGTCAGTACATGACATTACTAAACATAAAACATGTCTCTGATATTAAATTCCAGCTTTTGTGTAACTTTTACGTCTAAATTCAACGTTGGTATTTCACCCACTTTGATAGTTCCTCGCAGGGTTTGTCAATTATGGTCGTGACATCGAAAACGTAAGCCTGTTTATATGTGCCTTCCTTATTTTAGATTAATGCTGTGCTGAAAATTTTCCTTAAATAACTTAATGAATATTAACGAAGGTCTTTCGATAATAATGCAGTTCTCATTTTCGATTCCCAAATATTGTCTAATGATGCCCGTAAGGTTGCGTCTCCGTCTTTCATGTAAAAGCAAAATTAATTATCTATTAGGAATACACGAGCGCAATAAAAAATGTAAAATATTTTAACAAGAAATTTTTTAAAGAAAATGTGGAAATGTTCATGCTACCGGTATGAATGACTGCAGAGTTTCTTCAGGCTCTCAAAATACGCCATCAGATGTCCAAAAAATAAACCACAACTACAGTTAACACTAAGGTGCCTAACAATAAATGGAAAAATAGACTTCTTGAACGTGCCACCGTGTAGTCTTGTAAAAATCTACAAACATTTCGGAGGGACTTATTACCCCATCTATTGCTCTGACGATAGGGGTATGGGCTCCTCCAAAAGTCAATTAAGGTCTACAGGGCTACCCAGCGACATTTTCCAGCTTAGGACAGAACCCACAAAACCTACATCCTTATGCACTGATTTTATTCCTACAGGTCGTTAGATGGTAACATTATTTAAGTCTGTATGTAAATATAACTTATAACGTGAAAACAAAGTGTAAAGTAGCTCATGACTTTGCTCGATTTATTCAGAAGTCTGTGGTCACCGTGTCTAAATCTACCGGATTCCTCATTTTTTCATTGCCTAAAACTGCCAATCGGTCGAAATATGAAACCATCGCTCTCTTTGTATCTATCGGCTTGTAAAAAATACTTCGTAAATTCAGCTGCCTAGCTGAACCGTTTTATCGGATGGACCCACAAAACTGAGAGCTAAATATAGAAAACTCGCAGCCGTTATTTTATTGCAGCTCTTACGTTCCATAAAATACCACAACTTTTACAAATTTGTTAGAATTACCAGCAGCCTTACTACACATTATTATCATTCATTAATCACACGTGTTTCGGCGCCTGTACCTAATTCCCGTCATCATCAGTGATATTCACGCAACGAAGCACAGAATGCACATCTGTAGCAGGGCACTCTTCGCAACATAACATTACACAACACGGCATGCTGCCACAAGACCCAACTGGTACAACGAAATTAATCTGTGACTAATTCTATTGTGACTTTAGCAAGGAATATACCTACTTGATGATGGCCTTAGGACCGAAACATGTCGGAACGGTTTTAATGTTTACATTTTATAAATTTTATATATGTGCATTAGTTGGTGTAATAATTGAGTAACTCGACAACATGCACGGTGTAACAATATAAATAACTAAAAGTAGCATTAAAAATAACTCCAATTGTTTCCTTTGTAATGGTGCAAACCGGACTTCTGCACAGTCAGGAGATACTAATTTTTCTTTCTGGATACCTGTCATCCGGTCACTCTGTACACAGTCAGTCAATGATAATTCCAATTAAGCGTCGAAAAGCCTGTGACTGGTGAATGGTTTTAAGACCTACAAAGCATCTTGATAATTGCAGATAAACTGGCATTATTCAAAGCCCCCAAAGCTCCCAGAAGTTGTGCATAAAATAGTATCGTATGTTTTTACAAGACGTATTTCTGTCAATAATTTCAATATCCTATTCTATTTCCCAACTAAAAGTTTCGTTCTTGCGTCATGTCGATATTATCAATATGGGAAACTGGAACTTGTGACGCGAGTTTCAAGGTTTTCGCAACTGCCTATCTGAAGAATACGTTCTTCTGTAACACACCGCTGCTTTGTTAGGTAATCGGATTCCGTGTTCATCTAGGACCTATCGACCGTTTTAGAAGTGGAGGCTAAGTTGACTCGAAATGTCGGAATTCGGTCACTCAATGTCGCAGCGTCAAAGACCAGAAGAATTAAATCCTGCAATTTATAATTGTCAATGTACTGCAAAGGAATAATTGTCATAATATAATAAACATCGCTTCACTCAAGAACTGGAAGGGACGAGAAGAAAGGGAAGACCCAGGAAAAGTTAGAAAGAAGAAGTAGAAAGAGATCTTCAAATGCTGGGAGTGAGAAGATGGAGAGAGTTGGTGGCAGATAGGAAAAAATGGAATGATATTGTTCGACATGCCAAAGCCCACAGTGGGCTGTAGTGCCAATGGAAGAAGATAATAAACATCGTCAACGCGGTTCAGATTTTCAAAGAAGAGAGAGACATACATCTGCAGGAACATAAAGAGTAGGCATATATATTTCCACAGGAACATAAAGAGTAGGCAGACATATATCTCAAGGAACACAAATAGTAGGCAGATATACATCTACAGGAGCATAAACATTCGGCATACATACATCTACAGCAACTTAAAAAGTAGGCAGACAAAAAACTACAGGAACATAAAGAGTAGGCAGACACATTCCACAGAGACATCAACGTGACGTCAATGTCTGCTTTCTTTCCATTAAGGAAGGAACGTGTAAGTAAACTGGCATCGTTTTCAGTTGACAGCATTCATGATTGTCATTGACAGCTTGGTAGATGGCTGGGAATGGCGAATAAGGATATCAGTTGAACAAATAAAATTTCGATAGACAAATAAGATGTTTTAAATTGTGTTACACCAAGACTACGAGACGCAAGTAAAAGTAGTCAACGAAAATAAGATGCATTCAGAGAAATGCAAAGACAATTTTATTTTAAAAGTGCAGGAAACACAGAAAAATACTTTATATGGTACAGGAACAAGAATGTGTCAATGGTTCAAACAAATTTTAAACACGAATGTACGAGCAACAATCAGATGCTTTTAACAGACGGAACATTTGACACATTATCAGTACACATTGCTCTGATGAGTGCAAATTCGTGAATATGCAAATACCTATAGGCTAATGGCTCATGCCATTATCAAAATAAACGCTCCAACACAAGGGAATGCTCCTGTAAACAAAAATATTTACTCTAGCTGAAGCAAAAATGTCACAATTTCAGTCATCTGGACTGAAAATTTCAAACATTTTGGAAAGCCAAAAAGATTCCACAGATCAAGTCAATGTTACTGAGGTGAGAAGAATAAAATTTATAGGACATGAATGTTACCGGAGTGAGCTATTTATGTTATTCGTCACATCGTAGAGCCCGTCACCACGGCAGGGGACCACGTGGGACAAACAATGGACTTAAACTGCTGTACCTACTAAACGCACTGACAAGTCTATCATATTTGAATAAAGGTTGACCAAATAGATGACACTTGCTTTATTATTTACTGTTCAACATGATTCAGACGTATTAACGTCTGAAACATGTTGAGCAGTAAATAATAAAGCAAGTGTCATCTAGTTGGTCAACCTTTATTCAAATATCAAGATGATGCCCAATACGCATAAGATTCAAGTCTATCATACTTAGGTACCTGAAATGAGAAAAATAAATTGGGGGACATCAGTTTCCGGGCGACACCCCAGCAATTATTTAACAGTTCTATGCGAGATGTTAGGTTCCCACACAAGGAATTATGAACACTGCTGTCTTCTGTGAGGACAAGCACTCTTGTAGCTAATAATCAACGGCTGGGAAACCCTTTTTTCTTTTGAAACGTCCGTATTTTACCATGTACTTTAGTTTATTCAACCTTGTTCATTACTTATTCCTCTACGCATTTCGAGACGGTCTACCATCATCAGACGTGCGTGTCAAGTTTTCTTACTGCATTTATCCTGCATAAAATTGTGAAAATGCACAGGCTAAAGTTAGGACCAAAATTACAAATTAAAGATATAGTGGAATCAAAATAAAATTATGCATGGTACGCGCAGAGTCTTCTAGCACTTACTGTTTACATTTCTTGTAATGTTTTCATTGTAATTCTAGTGGCATCCTCATCACGCATTCTGTACCTTGCGAAACATGTTTTGATCTTGTCACAATAGTGGTTGTTTGTGAAGACGTCGGCAACTTGTTTACCATAACACGCGACGTGACATCCCAGGAGAATGTAATGTCAATATTTGTGTTTAGGATGCTCTGGCGAAGAGTACAAACAACCTCATTTTCCAATTTAATACTGCAGGGGAGACAATTTTGCTGAAGAATCACACGCCTGAGTACAAAAAATGATAAATTCTTGACCTTCTCTTTACCAGAAAGCCACGCTGACGATGCGTACGAACAAACGGAAAAGCAATTCGGCTACTCGTAGGAAGTTAACTCTGTAATTTGATCCAAAGGAGACAGAGGGAAGAGTGTAATTTGCCATATATTTTTAACACCAGCCCAGCTACACTAATGCAGTGGTAATGGCCACGCTTCGACCAATTGACAGCCACGAAGATGATTTCCGGTACCCAATGGGCAAGAACCTAGGTGGGCCATAGGTAGAGTTACTGCAACTATTTCCGGGGCTCAAACCGTATTCGTCTAGCACATTAATTTTACTCATGTATCCTTAATTTATATTCGAAAACGTCAATTGTTGTACTGTGGTAAGACATATTGAAGTCGCTCCCGGTGGCCGCGCGGTCTAAGGCTTAGGCCAGTAGTCGATTAACTGCTGGGATCGCGGGTTAGAACTCCGCTGCCGACATGAATATTCGTCTCTTGTGTCTGTTGTTTGTCGTGTAGGTAGCGGCCTATCCGACGGGCTGATCACTTGTTCAGAGTAGACCTACCACACGTGTGTATGTGTGTGTGTCTGTGTGTGATCTAGAAACCTCAACAATGAGCGGACTAGACTCCAGCTGGACTGTTTCGTCACAGACAGGAAGACACGTGACCTGCAGGCTAAACTCATTCCGTTGTATGTTTACTGTATGTTGTGAACGTTCACTCGAATATCGTGACGGATGTTGTGCATACGAACGCATTTAGTATGAAACTCCCAGCCCTGCGCATTACATAAATTTCTCTGATAAAGTTCAGAGTTTGAATGTAGCTAGTAAATATTGTAGGCATTAATGCCCAAGTGTTCATTCTGCCAGCGCACATAAATCCGTTGGTTGCTTGTGATGGTAAATGAAAAGTTTTCATTTTGCGCTATTCTGCTGGAACAGAATGCTAATTAGTTAGCAGCATCTTATGAAACGTTCATGAGGAACTTGCGTATCAGTATAATGACGATACATAACGGCACTTCGAAATTACACTCTCTGATAAACAGCAACGAACCCACAAGCTTAGTATGTTTATGTGCTAGTTGAACAGCTAGCTCATTATACTCCTAATGGCTAGTTACTGTTCGGAGCGGCAGGAGCATGGCTGTTTGCAACTGGCTCATGGGACAGCACAGGACCGTGTGGCTACCAGTGGCGTTTCTCTAGAGGGAGAATGTGGCCTTAACCCTGCCACCATGAAAAGCGAGTGGAGCTATTCCCCATTCCTTTTATGGCGTGTTGTTTAACTGCACAATGAGACATTTGCGTTTTATTCTATGTCGCACGGTAATAAAATAAAGTTGAAAAAAATACCCGTGGAATGTAAATTCATTCCGTTCAACATTATTTCTGAACCTGAGAAGGAGAAGGGTGTATATGCAATTTGATGTTTGAGATAGTACATCATTATTCTTGATACAGTATTTTGCTTTTTTACCATGGCGCAACAGCCCCCATTGGGCCAAGAAATCCTCATTATCGAGGACTCACGATCACACTCAGACACACCACACTCGGTAGATTTCCTCTGGACAAGTGATCAGCCCGACGCACAGACCTATACCTGGCAACACACAACACTCACAAGACACCAACATCCATGCCTCCGGCGGGATTCGAACCCACAATCCTAGTAAGCGAGCTGCCACAGACCCACGACTTAGACCGCGCGACCACTGGGATCAGCAGTAGGTGGCCTACTGCTGTTTAATTCTCGGTCCAGCTATACTGAGTCAGTATTCCAATTTACAACCATCCACATCTGATAGAGCTTGAAATTCTACGGAAAAGATGTACATATTGTGGTAAATATGATAAAATTAGACATAAAGAAGCCCACATTTTTCTTACCATCAGGTCTACTCTAAGGAGTAACAATTAACAAAGTCCCAACTGTCACTCACGTATACAGACGCTCTATAGCCTTCAACGTATGCTGATGTATTAAATTATATATATTGTCAGTTCCACCTGGTTCGTTACGACAGCAAGAAAAATGGCCCTTCACATTCAAGGAAGTATATACAAGGAACAAAATTCATAGGCTTAATTTGTCCACTTATTAACTAAACACGAAAATTTATAGACGAGGTACTCAATTTAATTACCAGCTATATCATGGTTGTTTCAATGTTTAATTAGTTTCACTTGTTCTCGGTATCGAGAATGTGTCGCAAGCTTGGAGCCTGGCGGCATATTGCACTCTCTCTGGCTCAAGTTTGCGAAGGCCTACGGAATCTCTGGCAAGACCGAAAAATTAAGGGAAATGATGTGAGGGTAAGAACTCGATTAACATGGTCCAGGAGAGGATCGAAAGGTGGGTACTTACACTCTGGTTTCTTATAAAATGGGGACTTCCTTGAGCAGCTGAGTGACAATCAGTTTCTTGAGAATGATCATGTTTCACAGCATTAATTCTCGGTTAAATTTCCCTCGTACCGTATGAAACCAAATACACGTTTTTTTATCTCGCAATACATATATTGTTTAGTAGGGGGCGGGGTATTTACCAGTTAATATACCTATTTCGTTTGTTTCGAGAAGTGATTAGACTTCCTTGTTCGGGGAATTATTAGATTCAAAACCTTAATGCTCCATTGTTGTTTGTTCGTTTTTACTGCAAACTTCCACGAAGTGTTACGCTTTCCCCTATATCACAGTTCCACACATTCCCCTCCACGTGTCCATCAGGCATGTTTACACGGATGCTGGTAGCGATGACCACGTTTGACCCTTCACAGATGACAAACTTTTTGCGGTTTATTTACTAGGTTGTCATATCTCAAGACTACATACTGTCGGTGATGGGATGATTTGTGGATGATTAATTGCAGGAACATGCCTACCAGCGTTGTCCCCTTTCTCATGATGTGCGATGAAGTTATAATTACGGTCACTAATTGGAATAAACAGTTTCTCCTTCTTCGTCTCTTATTTAAATCCTTAGTTATGCCCCTTGCGTCAGTACTTACTGAAACACGAGGGAAGGTTTATTTTATCAAGAATAACATCGTGGCGATCTGATAGAAAGTTGAGGGTTGTTTGACCGTGCGTCTTCCTCATGAAATAAAGTGAAATGCCAACTTGATGCAACGAGGTAATTTTATTGATATATTCTTAGCTCGACATGTTTCGGGTACTTACGCCCATCATCAGGAGCATTAGATGTTGAGTTGCAGCATATGGTTTTCTGCACCGAGTTTTTGGAAGGGTGGTGGTCTTGAGAGCCGCTGTGTTGGTCGTGTGTGCGGTGCGGATGGTGCCATGCACGGCACCATCCGCACCGTAAAAAGTTTGTTTTATACGGTTCGGATACTGATATCTTGAATTTGAACCCCACACGAGGCACATATGTTTCCATGCCTGCGTGTGTGTGTATGTGAGTGTGTGTGTGTGTGCGAGTGTGTGAATGTGTGTGTGTGTGTGAGTGTGTTTGAGAGTGTGTGTGTGTGTGTGTGCGTGCGCGAGTGTGTGTGTGAGTGTGTGTGTGTGTGTGCGAGTGTGTGTGTGTATGTGTGTGTGTGTGCGCGAGTGTGTG
>Ga0136643_10005769_pt1 | contig 17564 bp, 7 predicted proteins | sample TergutLab28metaG_FD_96883 | JGI IMG/M metagenome (GOLD analysis project Ga0136643, IMG submission 96883) | Labiotermes labralis P1 segment gut microbial communities from Petit-Saut dam, French Guiana - Lab288 P1 (version 3) (version 3) | ecosystem: Host-associated > Arthropoda: Insects >... | reverse complement strand
GAATATATAGCTCCCTGATGATGGTCTTAGGACCGAAACATGTCGGAGCGTTTTTAATGTTTTAATGTGTAAATTTTATAAATTTTATATATGTGCAGTGTTTGGTGTAATAATTGAGTAACTTGACAACATGCACGGTGTAACAATAAAAATTAAAAAAAACACTGTTGTGTTGTTGCGTTGCTGTACGCATATCATCATGACATAGTATTTGTGACATGCTGGAATGTTACACGTTGTCACTTAATATTTAATGATTGTGACCTTTGTACGACAATGAATATTCGCATTACGATCTTTTGGAATGTGACGCCATGTACTTGGAGGGGATGAATAGTAACGTTCCTCAGGGCTGTGCTTCTCGCGCCCTGAAGATGGAGGCAGCAGTTTTGTTTGGAATGTAACTATCTACAGCGTACACTGCCTCACATTGTTTTAAACCGTGTTCGCAGAATAATTTTGGGAATAACACATACCTGCTATTTAATGCCTTGGTTAGAAGCGGTGTTAAAAAGTTTTGACTGCGACGTAAGAAATTGAGGGCAGTTGTTAAAAAAATTCAAGTGGAACAAAGTAAGCGATGGGGTAAGTCGCATGGTAATGGTAGTTTTAATGTCTAGGCCTACTGTTAGGGTAACAAAAAGTATGGGGGGAGGGGTGAGATCGGTGGGGCGTTTGGCATGCATTAGAAAATTACAAATTTTGTAATTTTTTGTTGTCGGGAAACCGGAAGGCGAGAGACCGCTTGCGCTATCTAGGCGTTGATGGAAGAATGATAAAAATGGTTCGGAAGGAAACAGGAAATGGGGAATGACCACAGACCGGACTGGTTTAATCTGACCCAGGACAGGGAGACTGGAGGATTAATAGAGGGCTCTTACGAACATGATAATGGATGTTCGAATGTAATAAAATTCGGCCATTTTTTATTGGCACCGTTGGCTGTGTAAAGACAAGGGAGCTAGTTTCATGGAGCCGATATTATGCAGCTTATGCTCGTTTATTATGTTCGATCAACGCAAGGGAATAGTGCGAAGCTTCCCAGTATGCTTCGTTATGTCAGAATAATTGAAATGAGAATGCAAAGAATGGAATAACATGTGGTAACAGCTTTACACACAGAAAGGGATATTGTATGAAACGACGTGCCCACTTGTACTAAGTCTGAAAGTGAAAGAATAACTTGAGGGTGTCACAGCCATTTGGTGCAAGTGTGGCTCATTTTTTGGGGTGGTCCTGTGAAAGGTTGCTGCGCAGTCTTTACTTGCCCAGCAAGCAACTGGATCCAGATTAGCCTTCCATTAGCTATTCAGCGTAGTATCAGAGCTGTAGTAGATTTAGACACGTCTTGGTATTCATTATTGCAGTGCTTATTAATTTAGGATTATTGACTAAGTGTATTTAAATGAGGAATACCTGAAAGGATGATACATTGACTAATCATTGATGATGTTTAAAATTTTATAATTTGATGGGCATGCACCCGTGTTATGCATGCACGTATGCATGTATGTATTTATGTAACGTATGTATATAAGTAGTGTATATACAAGGTGGTGCAAAAGTCACTTGACTTGAGCGGAAGTATATTAATTAAACTTTACTGGCGTTCTGTTCACATTTATTGACTATCTGAAATATTTAAAGTTTCTCCTTTCTCCATTGAGGCACTATGTAAATCTTTCCTGAACTCTTTCGAATACTTTCTCACAAAGACGAAATTATCGTATATAAGCTGTTTCCGTTGTCTAAACTTCGAGTATCGAGTGAGTTTTCCGCCACTTGGTATATTCAGGACGGTTTAAGAGACGGACGCACTGCCTCCCATAATCATAGTGCTGCTGCTTGTCGCTGTACCGTCTCTTCTTTCCCTCTCCTACTGGCGAGACCGGGACCGAACCCGGACTCGGTAAACAGAGATACATTGTACAAGCTCTGGCAGTCTGTGAACAAGGTGGAAATGTCAAAACGCGTGTAATTCCATGTATAGCTAATTATCTTATTACCTGCTATTTTTGATCCCATTCAGTTTCTTAACCCTGTCACTATCTGTAATTCTGGGGACGGTTCAGTGAGTAACTGACCCAGCGTTGGACGCACGGGCCTCGATTCCCAGCAAGAGTCGCTTCCGGACCATCTGGTGTAGACCCCACCAGGCCTTCTGCACAGCCGTACCTTATCGTTCAAGTGGTTGATACAAACTGGAGTTTAATTATTCGATTCGTTACGCACATCATTTTTCACGTGTGAAGTTATCCCATGTATCCCGATATGGAAACGTGGAATGCCTGGAGCTTGAAGGTATCTGCTCGCCTCATGTTGGCGGGATTAACAGTTCGTGCAACGTGTGTCTTCATTCTGTAGCATGTTTTCGTACGGTACAAGCACTATGACATGTTTATCTTTCCTATTACATATTATTTTGTCAAAGTGCACTGCACTCACAGTCGACCTCTTCCAAATGGGTTCCGTCTCGGTCTCTGTCGATATTCTGTTGTCTTTTTGGTAAACAGGGTTATTCTAGCTGAACTCGAAGTCTGCTACCTTCTTGTATAGATCTCAAATACCAGAACTGCATGTGTGTTAGTTAATATCAAGGTTTTATTTTGTTGAGGTACTGCCTGCTTAATTACTGATCTTGTATATGTTACATGTGTGAGATATAACCACAGAATTTTACATCAGCTCGGTTTGTAACTTTTGACTGTCTTTCGTACCCCACATGTGTGTATATTTGTAATGTAATTGCGTAACAGATTTCCCATGCCTAATTTCATTAAAGCTTTCGTTAATGTCTACTTGAAAGACATGGGCATAAATGAAAGGATAATATTAAAATGGGTCTTCATGAAGTGGGGTGGGAAGGCGTGGGCTGCATTGATCTGGCTCAGGAAGGTACAAGTAACGAGCGCTTATGAATGAGGTAATGGACCTTCGGGCTCCATAAAATGCAGGGAATTTCTTGACTAACTGAGGACCTCGTAGCTTCTCTGGAAGGAATCTGATCCATGGAGTTAGGTTCGTTATTGCCGTAGAAACAAAACCTAAAGACAATTTTTGCAGGTCCGCCAATACTTGACGAAGCGTTACCTACTTTCTCAAGCCGTATTGCCTGTCATGATTCGGGACCTCCGAGTAACTTTCGCCACTGTCTTAACAAGTTCGCTTGTCCGCAGTAGGATATAAAATTGCGGCGTTTTCGTGCCCCAGAATTGCATAATGTTCTAAAAAGTTCTGTGAAAATTGTTCGGTTGGTTAAAGATTTTAAATGGTCGGATAAACAGACAGACACACACAGCATGGTGAGAGATACGTTCTTGTTCAAAAGGAAAGCAGAATAAAAATATAACGTCATTTTCTTCTGTTTCCTGTTTCCTAACGTGAATCTAATAGAAAATATCGCTGTGTAAGCAATAATCAAGGACTGCAGTACAGGATTTGGATGCGATTCAAATCCTCATTCCTTTCAGTATTTTAGTTACACGAGTGAACTGTAACTTAGGGATCTGAAAGTTAGTGTTCTTTAAAATCGTAGCCGCTGTATCTTTTAATACCGACATGGCAACCAGTTGTACACCAGATCAAGAACGAGTACTTCTGCTTGTATACTAGCATTTAAAAAAAAATAATGCCTTTAAATGTGTTTACAGTGTCACTTAAGAAACGCCAGTGCAATGACTCCTTAGCAACTTGTGACAAGAGCATAGTACGGTACGTGTGAAATACGTTCACCTTGGAGAGGACGGTAGTGGGTGCCTGGTGGCTGTCTGGGCCTGCCCAATGCGGCTTTAGCAAAGATGACAGTAACGTTAAGGTGTAAATATCTATTATTATTATACGATATGGATGTCTCTTGTCACAGGCCTTTTCTTCCTGGTACTTCTTTTGAACCAGCGGTGATCCCCACCGCTCAGGCTTCAAGCTTCACACTGCATACTTTCCGTATTATGTGTGATGTTCCAAGTATAGCTGTCTTTTGTAGTGAATCTATCGAGTGTTTTCCTGGTACAGCTTCCACATTTTTCCTTAAGCTTCTCGTTACTATTCCAGTGGCCCCAGTTATTACTGGTATAATTGTACATTTCAGGTTCCACGTTCGTTGTATCGCTATACATAAACTCTTTTATTTTAACTTCTTTTCCACTTCCTTTTGCACAACTTTTATTATTATTATTGCACGTTTCCATAGAACTCTAAACCCGGCAGTTTTAAGATCTGAGATGTGACCATCGACGCAGGAGATTTGTGGCTTTTTGTCACTGCGTTTGTCCCTCATCCTATCTGATAACTTCTATCAGAACATACACTTACCATTCTCTTCATATGAACACTTGTGATTCTATAACACCGTTATATTCACATTATTTAGACCATTTCTACACATATGCTACAGATTTTATGATATCCACAATTTAAATCTATTTTATAATTCATCTGTGTTTTATATATGCTTTTTTGTTGTAAGCTACCCTGAGGATGATCTGAGAACATCGAAAGATGTCGGAGCGTGAGTGGATTTTATATGAAAGTGTATATTGTAATACTTATGCATTTGATGGTATTATCTATTAAATTGTTCATTAATGTAGCGTATGAATGCTATTCAGATTACGTGATTTGTATTTGAAGATAGACGTAGAAGGCCCCTCCAAAACGTCTGTAAACACGAAACATCAACGACTGGACTGCATGATTTGTTACTCATCTGATACATGGAAGTGAATGTTTAACTGCTCTGTTTGTGAAGTTAATTGACACGAAATTTACAAATCTTGCGTAATACGCTGGAATATAGTTCGATAATTTTGTTGACAAAGTTGAGTTTACTGTCAAAATGGCGTTGCATACGATTGATAAAAAATTGGTTGTTACAAAACTTGTGTTATTTTCGCGACTGTTTTGTTACTGTGATGGGAGAATGCTGTTAAGAATTTAGCATCCGTTTAGCATCCATGTTAAACCAAAAGCAGACGTAGGTAACGGCTTGCTAGTTGGTTCTAAGAAACAGGAAGTGTATTTGTCTTGCACGTACAAAGGTACGCGAACTTGGTTTGTAAGGAGAAAGTTGTCATTAGGACAATGGAGGAAAAGAGCAAGAAGTCTGAAGGGACCCTTAAAATGTAGTCCCGTTCTGTATTCAAAAATGTAAGCCGAATATTAATGTTGCTTTTCTAAACACGTGGGAGAAAGAATAGCGCTGCTGCCAACAACAATAAACAAATTACAAAGTCTCATTAACAGCACAGTAATATGCTAATCTTTAAATTACCCGCGCTGCCTTAGATAAAGAATTGTAAATTATGCTGTCAGCACACTGTCTCCACTTGTAGGACGTAACGCCCTTCTCCACAGTATCGTATGTCCACAGGCACACGTCCGAGCGAGAAGAGACACACTTCGTTGGATTGAAAGGGGAGGTTAGGATGCTTGTTTACATGCACGCTACCCCGCACTTATGTCATTACGTCATTCGTTTTGGTGTAGATAACGGGGAACTCGTATTTCACGCCCGCACCATTTGAGCGTCCTTGGCAGCAGCCTTCCCGATTACGCTCCGTCCCAGTTTTTTTTTGTCTCACGTGATGGGTAGCTAGGTGCTGTTAACGTAAGTGACGTCAGTTTTATTTTAAAATATTTGTATGGAATTTTGAAAGGAAACTTTAACCCCTGTGTGTCATTTGCTGACAGGTGCACATTGGTGGTAAATAAACCTGACCTATGTCAAGGAAATTGTTTATGTTAGGAATTATTGTAACGTTTATTAGCAACTTCATTGTTTAACGGACCATACAGAGCAGTCTTCTCTCTTTGCTCTTTGTTTACATGAGGACGAAGACAGCTTTTGAACATTCGTCATTCATTGTCTTAGTTTGCTTTAAGACAAATCCATAGCCTCTTCCAAAGCGAACTCTCCACAGAGTGCGATCTAGTGCTTCATCTTTCAATTTCCAGTATTCTGTCTTTTCCTTAAGGTCATCAAGTAGCTGCTTATGTCTTCTTCCTCCCATGCCCGTCATGTATATCCTTCCTTCTGTATTTCCTTCAATAACGTGTTTTAGGAAGCAGTTCCTACATAACATGTGACCAATCCAGTTACCCTTCCTTCTTTTGATTGTTTGTAGGACATTCCTTTCCTCCTGGGCATTGTAATGCTACTTCATTTTTCACACAATCAGTCCAGCTGATCTCCATACTTTCCCAGCACCACATTTAAAAACCTTCCAAGCATTTCTGATCTGCATTCCGAAGTTTACAAATTTCAGCACAATACACAACTCTGCTCCAAATGTTCTTCCTTCAGTCTTAAGTCCAGTTTGCTGGTGAAAGGAGTTGTCTTCTTGTTGAATTCTGCTCTTGCCATGGCAATCCTGGATTCGATTTTGAACATATTAGATTTTTAAGATCCATAATTATCAGTTTATAACTAACACAACGGGATGCGTCACGGAAAGTTAATACTAATTTTTATAAATCCTTGTTGTAAATAAGTCTGGATAAGGCCCGTATAAAATTCAGTATCTTTGTAGTTTTGACTTCCCGTCTGTTGGCTGCTTGTTACGGGGTTCTGAATTACTGTGTCGAGCTTGTTTCGGTTAAAAGTGCTGAGCGAGAGACTGTGTGTGTGTGTGTGTGTGTGTGTGTGTGTGTGTGTTATGCTGACGTCCGATCAACTTCTGCGGAAAACTTTGTGCGTCTCTGCAAGAATATACCACAGTACCTTTGGCCGGGACCGTATCGCCATATAGTTCATTGTCATCCCTGAGTTTTGCAAGGGTGTCTTTCTTTATTTTCCTGTTAATTCACACGGGACTTCTGCAGCGAACACCGTGACAAATGATGCCCTCTGTTTTCCTTTGCTACTCTTCTCACCATATCATCGCCTTCTTATCATCAGCATGGGCGCCAGTTAAGTCCCTTGGCTGTCGTTGTGAGGGAAACGAGAAGGAAGGGGTCTTTAAGCTCCCGTCGGGGCATTCCTTATTCTAAAATTAAATGTATGACGTTCCAAACGTGGAATCGTGTACATTGCAGGTAATGGTGAGGTTATCCCTGTACATGCGATTAAGGCGGGTGGGGAAGTGGAGATATAGCTCAATACACTCTTAACCTTGGCAATAGTTGGGGTGAGGGGCCAGCTTCACGCGCCGACCGCTTTATCCTTGGAGAAAGATTTTTCCTATACGAATTGAGTGGGAAACTGATTGTGGCTCAGAGCCAGGCTTTACGCTTTGCAGAAAAGATACATTTTTGCTCTTATCGGGAATCGAACCACAGTTCCTTGGTTGTGTAGTCTGAAGCCTAGTCACTATACCGACTGCGTAAATGGCGTTCTTTATGCACGTTCTACTTTATTGTCCTGTTGTTTGACAAGTGAAGGGGAGCCTGTTTATTGCGTACAAGACAGTTAATCGTGTTAGCTATGTATCCGAGTTCTGTGACTTTTCGCGGAAACACTTTTTATGTGTATTTGATGGCTGTGACGTGACGCCATATTAAATACTGTTTACAGCTTAACATAATCTGCAACCTGATCCGCCGAAACATGTTTTTTCATATTGTTTGTCAGTGAATTACGAACTTAATTTTTATGCGTCGTTTAATTTAGGAGTTTGCCCATAGTCTGATTTGTCCATCTCGTTTGCCCTTTATTGGATTCTTTCCTCCACTGTGCAGAGACTTCAGCATTTATAAATACATTAGTACATTGGTCCCATACAGCCTACCTACATTTTGTCGGTATGGCAATTTTATTTTAGATCTGATATCTCGTTTTCTTATTTACACTTGCTGGAAGCGTTTCCGTGTTTGCTTGTAAAAGCTGAAATTTATAAAAGAAAAAACTATTTTTTTTGTCCTTTATGTTCCTACGAGTATTGTGTCTTAATCTTGTGTTAGGATCAACAGCAACAGCAGCACCAGTGGCAGTTACAACAACAACAACAACAACAACAAAACGACAGCGTTGTTAATAACAACAATAATAGTGATAGTAACTACAACAATAACGCCTGAAACAGTCGTGGGCGGCTGTGGTCAAGTTGTCAAGTACTCCCAATTGTTTACAGAATTATTTATTTGGTCTTCATAAGTTTTCGCTCTCATTTTGTCTCTGTTATTGGTTAGATATTCCACACAAATAGGATAGAAGTTCTGATCATTTTACTTTTTGTCTTATTTGTGAACAGTACTTCTACTGGAGATATGTTGCTTGCGTGATTCCAAACCTCAGCACATTGTGCATTCCTCAGTTCGAGATTGTAACCACAAGAAAACGGGAGTCTATCATTAATCTGAGTCCGAGGCTGGGGCGTTAAACCTGATTCGTTGGTTGTATACAAGTGATATTAATGTTCTGGTCGTCTTGATGGCGTGAACAAAAAGTGTCGGTACAGTACAGTATGGCACTTCCGTTCGTGCTGAACATACTGTCATTGTACCCTTCAGGACGCCTGCTGTAATATTTCATTAGTTAATCAACAAAACCAGCATGAAGTCCATGTTACTGACAAAATGGTATTGTTGCTATACTTTCGCGCTCGATATTGTAACGTGATAAATAGTTGTTAGGACTAACTTAAGAATACTATGTGCTAGAATCGATATCGTAGGGCTCTGGATAGCAGATGTTAAATTATCAGTATTTCACTTAACACATATGAGTCAGGATAGCTCAGTCGGCATAGCGACTTGCTACAGGCTGGGCAGTCCGGGGATCGAATCCCAGTAGGGACATTTTCACACCCGTCCAGACCGGCCCTGCGGCCCAACCACCTATTCAGTGGACACCGGGTCATTCCCGGTTGTAAGGCAGCTATGGGCATGGCGTTGACCACCCACCTCCGTCTGGCGCCGAGGTTAAAGACAGAGTAGAGCTATATCTCTACTCCGCCTCCGTGCCTTCGTGGTAGGTTGTAGGCTGAACTTTTACCTTTTTACCTTTGACCCAATAACACGTAACACATACCCACATGTTTACCTTTGAATTACTTTAGTACAGGGTACTTTGTTTGGATGGTACTTTTGGTATCTTGACAGGAAGTAATTTTTGTTTGCGTTGCAAATATTTTAATTCAAATACGTATGTCTGAAAGGACACTAACACATAGTTTCATTGTCACACCGTGCATTTTGTCGAGTTACTCAATTAATACACCAACTAATGCACTTATATAAAAGTTACACAGTAAAACACTAAAACTGCTCCGACATGTTTCGGTCCTGAGACCATCATCAGGGAGCTATATTTTCCTTGCTAAAGTCACATTAAAAATAATCACTGATTAACTTCGTTGTACTAACAGGGTGTTGTGACAGCATGCCTGTAATATACATTATACCAAGTAAGTATTGTCAAAATAGGTCTTAGGACCGAAACATGTCGGAATAGTTTTAGTGTTTTAATGTGTAACTTTTATACAAGTGCATTAGTTGGTGTATTAATTGAGTGACACTAACACATGTTTTATGGTACGCTTTTGCTTCAGGAATCCCCTAGAAAAGTCCAAAGGTGAATCAGAAACTTGGTCTGGTCCAGTAGTCCTAGCCTTTGTCGTGGTGGTACTATCGAGTCAGTTTGTAGAAAACTGGTATTTTATATAACGGCAGATAAGAAACGTGATCAGACTACAATGTATAACAATTGTAACATAAGAACCGCATTGCAAAAAGCAGCCCATTGAAAAACTGGGTATACCATTCTATATTTTCCGTATTTCTCACGTCTTAAATCAAAGTGTTCATATAAACAGTAATAAAGAGGGTCTCTGTACCTAGACAAATATTGGTGAAATCAGAATTTCAAAGAATGTTTAAAAAAACTGAACTATGTCTTGTAAACTGAATTGTTCTGAAAATTAGCTATTTATTTATTTTGTAGTGTGTTTATACTTGTTAAGCTGGTTATGTACCGACACGGTCAAGTAGCGTTGGTGGTAGATGAATGTCATTGGTACAATGGTAGACAGAAGTATTTGTCGAGGATAAACCTGTCCCAATACCACTTCTTGTATCACAAATCCAACGTGGAATTTCCTGGCATTGAACCTGTGTTTCCCTGATGAGAAGCCGGCGACTAACCGCCTGAACTACGGCACGGACTGATGCTTTATGTTTCTTAAGTAATAATTGATAATGTCTCCATAATTTCGGTCGTAACTACTGAAATAGTTAAAATTGGGGTTGGTTATTAGGTGCGTCCGCAAATTGCGAAAAACGATTGATAGCTCCGTCATGTCTGTGTTACTCTCTATCCGTCCGTTCGCATGGAACAACTCGGCTCCCACTGGCGGGTTTTCATAAAATTTGATAGGTCCGGATTTTTCGAAAATCTATAGAGAAAATTCAAGCGTCATTAAAAGCTAACAAGAAAAACGGGTACCTTACGTATACCTGTGTACATTTATAGTAATATCGCGGCTAAAGTATTCATAGAGTAAGAAATGTTTCTGGCGAAAATTGTAAAAAAAATCAAAACACACATTTTATGTCCAATAATCATATTCCCTGCAAATCCTGTCGTTTGTGAGACAATGCGGAAAAATATTGTAGAGCCAGACAGGACACAGATGACAAATAATGCGAGGCAGGAAAATGAGCTTAGCATGCTGAGTGAACAAGGCAGGAACAGAGAAACACACACGCATTTGATAGGTAGGCGCTGCTTTGACACGACAACGATTTTTCGCGAACGCCTCTCGCTGTTAAGTTATGCTTTAAGTACAGTACATTACCTGTATTGTTTTTTTTCTAGTGTACAGTTACCGTTCGTAGGACTACGTATATCGCTATATATTATTATTAGTATTATTATTATTCCAATCGTTTGTACATATTTGGGTACGACATTCTTATAGATGATAGGGAGATCCGCAGACAGTTTCAAAGATAACTAAGCTGTTTGTGAGAAAAACAATAAGTAATCAGTGACATTAATTTTTGTACTTCTGGACCTACTTGCTTCCTTATTTATGGGAATGATCAGCTGTCCCATTTGGTGAAATGGGCGTACATAATTTGAATCTCAAAAGTTGACAGTTGAGAATAGAATGCAATTGCGCACACAAAAGGACCGAATCGTTCTGTGCCCGTATAAAATTATTGTTAGGAGGCCTTCTTCAGGCGCGTCATTAGAAATAGCTGGCCGATGCAGCCAGCATGACGTATGAGTGCCATTAATAACCTTCGTAAAGCCTCCGTTGTAGTCATGTCGGCGCGGTGTGCCGGTGTGCCGACATATTATTTCACAGCGCATGTTGAAAATGCAATTAACAACGGTACTTTATTCTAATGAGATTGGTAATTTCCAGACATTCTTTATGCCTAACAAAGTGCAAAACTCCGTATGACGGGGCCCTGACCCAACTGCGTTCATCATTTCCATTTTTCAGAGCGACCACTTCCAATTATGACGTTCCGTTCGCATCCTTACTGTGTTATCCTACTTATTTAATGGTGATTATTTAGATTTCACGGTGATTCAGTACTAATATGGGTCCTTTTTTGGGATAATTGTTCCACTCAAATTTATCTGTGGCTCATTTTCCGTTGTTTCGGAGTCTCTAGTTGTCTTCATATTGCAGCAAACAGCTCCGATCCACACGGCATCATCACGTGTAACGGACCAGATGGAAAGCCGCAAGCTTGAAACATCCGTTGAAGGTGATCTGTGTCTGTGATGTGTGCCACTTTTATCACAGTTGTCTCTTAATTATCGATTACTTGATGTTCATTTATGCCTTTGCTGTCGAAGTTATTCTTATGACCTTCAAAAAGTCTGGTCCAAATTGATCTTCCGGAAAGTCTCTAATCTTCAAAATTCAAACCAGATAGCAGGTAAAGTAAGTAAAGTGATCCCGTTACAGGCCCGGCGTAGTCCAGAGGGTGGGTAGAGGTATTGCTCTACTCTTTCTTGACCATGGCACTAGAAGGGGGTGAGTGGTCAGCAGCACGCCTCGGCCGCACTTTACCCAAGGCTGGGTGGGCCCCAGGGCCGGTCTGGACGGGCGGAAAATCTCGTCCTCACCGGGATTCGATCCCGGACCGTCCAGCCCGTAGTCAGTCGCTATACCGACTGAGCCAGATAGCAGGTAGCTTAGAGATAATCAACATAAAACGCTGTAGAGTTGAACTCGGCTTTGGACCGGTAAGGGTTATGTTGTTTATAGGCTACACATATTTGGGTAGCATGATAAATGATGCAAGATGTACACGTATTAAATTAAATCCAGGATTGCCATGGAAAAAGCAGCATTCAGCTAGAATAAGATTGCTTTCACCTGCAAATTGGACTTTAATGTAAGATGGAAACAAGTACAGTGCTACATTTGGAGTATAACTTTGTATGGTGCTGAAAATTGGACACGTCGGAAAGTAGATCAGATATATGTGGAAAGTTTTGAAATTTGGTGGAGGGGAAGGATAGAGAAGATCATTTGAGCCGATCTTGTGGAGAATGAATAAGTATTACAGACAGTCAAGGACGAAAGGAATATACTGTAAACAATAAAGTGAAGGGAATTAACTGGATTGGTCACATTGTGCTTAGGAACTGCCTTCTAAAATACGTTACTGATGGAAGGATGGAGGGACAGATATAAGTAACGGGAAGACGATGAAAAAGACGTAAGCAGCTACTGAATGACCTTAAGAAAAAGAGAGGGTACTGGAAATGAAATGAGCATCTGATTCCACTCTGCGGAGAACTCGCTTTGGAAGAGGCCATGGACAAGAAAATGAATAAATGAATGAATGAGGCTACAGAGGCGGAATAACATTGGTCAGTAACTTTCCAAAGTTAGAAATATATTTTGCGTTAAAATGTGGAGATCCACATATCAGAAATACGCGTCACTCCTGCAACCCTTCTGGTTTAAGCTTAAATTTAAGATATTCGTGTATTGTGTCTGTAATTTTGTAAGAAAATTAACCATAAATTTAGTCATCATTGCTGAGAGTCTTTTGATTTATATGCTTAATATAGTGCTGTATTAAATGGAAGCGTGTAACTTCACTGTACCGTCATGACATGTGTTCTCATTATTTCTCGCATTACTGTCGATTATAATACACTGCAAATACGTTGCTGCGGCACGGAGAAGACTTTCAGTGCGTGCTATGTGAAATGTGGCAAGGCACATAAACTTATGCATAAACTTAAAAATTGCGATCAGATATCACTTTGTTTGTCACCCTCCTCTGGTTTTGACCATACAAAGCCACCGTCGTTTCTGCAGTTCCTAGTCAATCTTATGAACACTACTGTATCGTGTGTAATGTGCACGCTGAAACAGTCCGGTTTGAGCAGGTAAGAATCAGAGAGCTATTCGAAAAATTACCCATATTTTTAAACTACGAAGGTAGTTCACAAGATTCCTCCTTTCTACCGTATCCTAAACCAGCCTCAAGCATTTAGTTCCTACTCTGTCGTCCTATTCCTTTAAGATCAATTTTGATATTATCCTATCATCTTTTGGATTACCGAAGTCTTTGAGTAGTGGTTTGAATATGTCACGATTAAACTGCTTCCACATACAAGTTATTCTGTATATTTACGTGCGTAAAATTCGTGAATATCACACCCACGAACTTGGATATTATAAATAATTTTGTTATTAATTTTATTAAAGATTTTTATGAAGTTTGTCAAAGTTTAACGACGTTCCAATGAGACAGGATAATTAAACTCGCCAAATTTAAAGGACGGCAATTGAAATATCTGATTTTCCATGTTACAATGGCCCGTTGTAAACTTAACATCACATAGAAATGCAGAGATAAAGGCCAGTTTCCTCCATGTGGCCAAGGTTCAGGAAGTCATTACACTCGCGATTACAACGCAAGGAGTTTAAGAAAATAAAATAAGTCATGTCGAAAGATAGGAACGCCCAAGATGTGTATATTCACGGCAGATAACAAGGAGTTATAAAGCAGTAAGTTGAAACGTTAAAAAATTCATTTTTGATCGACGCAATTAAGTTAACTCTGGACAAAAAGTTAATACGTGATTCCTATTTAACGAAGTACAGCTCGATAGATTTTGGCGTTGCCTAATCCCGCTTCTCATATTTTGTATGTTACCTGCACACTGCATCCGGTTTATTTTAACACTTTGAACGAAGTCATCCCGTTGTGTATTGATTCTATATATTCACTTTATTAGTATATACTTCAGTTAACACAACTTTGTAATAAAAGCATAAGTTAAAGCGACATGTTTCGACTTAAAAAATCATCGTCAGGGTAAGCTAAGAACCATGAAGTTCTTTACAATGTGGCTGTGCGCATTTGGGATCCCAAATGGCTCACAGTGTGTGTTGTGATTCGTACCTTGTACATAACATGACTTGTATCTGTTATACTATTGTAATTATATTAGGGGCAAGTATGTGACGTTTGCTATTTCCTGGGGCCGTTGTTCACTGATTGGGCTTCTGGTTGTTATGTCCGTCGTGGTTGTACTGGTTCTCCTGCTTTTTAGTTTTCCGGTGGATGGGGTGGGGGTGGGTGGGGGGTGTGCCTGTCCACTTGATCCTTGTAGTCTGTTACTGCTTTCTGTTTTGGATCGGCTGCGTCTTGTCTAATTAGTTTTTTTGTGAGACGGTTGCCGGCTTCGTCATGCAGTAGTGGGCGGCCTTCTGTCCCTGTGTAGCTTTCCCTTCCTGCGGGGGTGAATGGCTTCCCACAACTTTTATTGATGCATATTTTATTGCCCCATTATTTGGCATAATAACAAAATTATGAACTTGTATTTTAATTTTAAGCCTTTTTTTCGTCTTTTATATTTTAATTGTAAAGGAGAGGCCGCTACATATCGTAGCGAATGTGATGAATGGGTGCATGTACCTGTATAGTGTTGTTTTAATCGGAGAATATGTCCCAACATTGGTCGTTGTTTTGCTTCAAGGGTTAGTTCGTCATCTTAATCCCACTATCCTGTACATCGTCCACTATTTTCTTGGAGGGTACAAATTATGAAAGTTATTGTTACGTAATTTTCACCATTCTCCTGTATCTTCCTCACTGTTAGGTTCAGGTGCTTGCTCCGCACTCTTGTGTGTGTTGCATGCAGTTTATTTTTCCTCCCGTAGATCCAGAGATCAAGTTTCACACCCATGTAAAGCAATAGATGATAAGGTATTTCTGTTGTTGATACAGCTGATTTTTTTCTCTCTCTCTAGCTTATTCTCGATACCACCTAGTCTTTGGGGACTAACTAGGTATTTTATTCTGACCTAAATTGCTACGTTGTCTATTTGCTGCAGGCGTCGCCCAAAGGTTCAGCCTGCTTTATTCTGGCTCCTCATTCATGAGGTTTCGAAGTTACATATAACGACGCACCACAGTCGGTAGAGCTTCCCTGGACGAGGGGCCAGCTCGTCACAGAGTCCTGTACCTGACACACACAACATTCACAACAGACAAACGTCCATGCCTCCGGTGGGATTCGAACCCACTATGCCAGCAGGCGAACGGCCGTAGACCTACGCCATAGACCGCGCGGCCACTGGGACCGGCGATACAGCTGAATGAAGTATCTTATGTATGTAATGGGCTCTGCACTATGGAGACTGCTGGCACACAGTAGAAGAGGAAACTTGTCATGAGGGAATTTTGTGTTGAAAAGAAAAGTTTTAACACCACTGTTGGAACATTTAATTACGGGCGAGGGTTTATTGACTCGTTAAGAATTTCCGTTCTTTGGCAATAAATACACTCACGTTCCGCATGAAGAATTACACAGCCAACCTCGCAAGTGTGCACGTCTGTCAGTAGAATTCACTTATTGAAGACAACAGAACAAACTGCGTATTCAGTTACTTTATTTCTTTGGGAATGATTCTGTGAACTAAATTCTTATAAGTGGAGCATGTCTTGTTATTCAGCCAGAGATTTCTCCCAATACTGAACTGGATTGTTCGTCGAGATACCATTTAAAAATACAATAGTATCTGAGGACCGGTATGTATCGAACAGAACTAGTACCGTTATAAGAGTTCGACTAGTTTATTGCTCCTATTAATTTCTCACTGACATGAATTAATTACAAATCAACATAACTCTCTGTTCCACGCTGCGGTAATCGAAAAACACCAGTGCTTATATCATCGTACAGATCGGAGAATACAAATAAATATTTTAATGCATTGTAGTTTGACTGTTTTGTCGTCACTTACAATTACGTGATTCGGTAAAAGTAAATGAATCCGTGGGCTCTATTCGAAATATTATTAATAGATTCTGTGGTGACTCTGGGTAAATGACCAACTTGATGCACAATTACGTTGTATAATAGTTTATTATTATAATCCTCTACATGTTTCGAGCAACTCTGTGATCATCATTATCATCAGAAGGTCAAATTGTATTAACACTGTGTTAATATAATTTGACTCCTGATGATGATGATGATGATGATGAGCACAGAGTTGCTCGAAACATGTAGAGGACTATAATAATAAACGTATTATTTAACGTAATTGTGCATCAAGTTGGTCATTTACCCAGAGTCATACCAGGAGGCACAGACAGCAAAACATGAAATTCAAATTGTATGGTGTTTACGATGTCGATGTGTTTTTGTTTGTTACTTGATTTTTCGTTTCTTTTCGTCCGTATTTAGTGGAGTTCGCTTTGCACTTCCGCTGTTTTAAACGTGGCTTAAAAATTCATGCTAACGCTGTTGTGAACGGAGATTTGATAAGTGCAATAAGCACTGTACTAACTTGGAAGACTATGATTCAAACAGAATTAACTAGCTCCCGGTTGAGTGTTTAAGTTTTCTCTGTAGCAGAATTTAAGTGGATAGACTGAGTTAAGCCACAGTATCGATAGAATAGTTCTTGGCTGCTTGATGTCACTCTAGCCCTGTCTGTGTAAAACTGAAATAAGATAACATTCGACTTAACGTACTCGTGCATAATATAATAATAATAATAATAAATTTATTGATTTATTTGTTTATTTATATGTTTAAGATACTTGCCATTAGCCAATAAAGGAGTAGCAGGAAGGCATACAAATAGAACGCGCAAAGTACAGACCTTATATACTGTATAAAGTAAAACGCTACAGTAAGAACTGACAGTAATAAGAGAGTGTACATAAGTGTAGGGTATTGTATGATATTTATGGGATCTTATTACCGGCTAGTCTCTGATCAGAGAACATGATCACCACTCACGGGAATATACGTACATACATGTATTAGTGCGGCATGTGTTTCTATGGGTACTGGCTTATCAAGATACAACAAACAAACAAAAATCCACTCGTACCTTCTTTCCTTTTTCATATGTACGTAAGTTCACTGTGGTTGATGCATTCACTTAATTTATTGGCGTCGCTTGATGTAATTTATCAATTCGTTTACACTGCTGAACTGTATTCCATTCAAGCATGTATGTATGTGTGTATACATATATATGAATCGATAGAAACAAGTATACACAGAATGACCACCATCCTCCCTGGCTAGTGACTCGAATCCCAATCCCCTCTCCATTTGTCTTCCCCCCCCCCCCCCCCCCCCCCCAAAACTTTTTTTTTTTTTTTTTCTTTGTGTGTTT
>Ga0136643_10005766_pt1 | contig 17571 bp, 15 predicted proteins | sample TergutLab28metaG_FD_96883 | JGI IMG/M metagenome (GOLD analysis project Ga0136643, IMG submission 96883) | Labiotermes labralis P1 segment gut microbial communities from Petit-Saut dam, French Guiana - Lab288 P1 (version 3) (version 3) | ecosystem: Host-associated > Arthropoda: Insects >... | reverse complement strand
GGTGGCCTTAGAAGCGACGGATATGCGCCCCGCTTCGTCACGTGTGAGGCTTGCAACTCTCTAGTGGATGTACGGCCCCAGCGAGGGAGACCACACGGCGAACTACATGGGGTGTATTAAGTGGAAAGATGCAAGATAGTTCTTGCAAGGCATGCACCCCCGAGCGCATTCAAAAAGGACGGCCACAGGCTACACTGCCGCCCCGAAACCTTAGTGGGCCGGGCCCTCTGCGGGGCAGTGAGACATATGAGCTGGATGGAACCACGTCGTCCGAATAGGGCGAGTGGTTGAGGCCATCACCCTAACCACTATTACCGATCCGTTCACGAAGGCGTCGAAAGTCAGAGATGACTATCAAGTGGAAGACGGCCAAACGAAAGAAGCATGTTCCTATTACTACAGCAGTCACAAAGCCGGCTACTAATGCCCAAAAAGAAAGCAGCCGCGAGTGTCAACCATGGCTGACAAACCAACAACTAACCTAGTGGTAATCAAACATACCACCACTTCCCTTCTCGAGGGCATCTCCGATCCCCTTGACAATCCTCCCCTCGACGATTGTGTAGAGCAGACTCTTCGGCTACTCACGTCCATCTCGGGCAGTTCTGAAAACCGTAATCCTGTTCGTGGCTGAATATGGCAGCACGCCCTAGGAGCACGTAGCGGGGTAAAACCCCGCGTCTCGCCTGCTGTAATGCGGACGGATTGGACGGCAGGTAGCTTGAATTGGAGCACTTTTTCAACCAACACGGTGTCGACGTGTGTCTCTTAAATGAGCCAGTCCTTAATCATGGACAAGCCTTGCGGCTTGACATTTATGTATGCTATCGCACAGAATAACAGCTGGGGGCCATACACCCATACTGGTCCACCTTGGTATAGTCCACCACTCAGTACACGTTTAAGTTTTGACCCACAAGAAAGCAACTACATTCAATTAATACTGGTCGCAAACACGTGAAAATCCTTGCGGTTTTTCCTTCACCTTCCCACCCAATTATGGGAGCGCAACTGTCCGCATTTTTCTGCGGTGTTTTGCCGTTCCTGTTGGTCGGCGACCTAAACGCTAAATATGTGTAATGTAACTCACGGCTGAGTCCGAGACGGGGAAACTTCCTCTTTGATTATGCCGATAAAAACTCCTGTCGGATTCTTGGACCGGACAAGTTAAACACAAATTCATACAACGCCTCCGCTACTCCACATACCTTGGACATAATGATAAAGTAGGATCTTCCATCCCCGAAATCTGACTTCGAGCTCTGCACTGATTTCGACACGATCTGTCTTTAATTCTTTAAACATCCTCTGGGCCACCCTGATATCAGGTGCACTGACTGGACCAACTTCCAGACCCACGAAAACAAACTCCTTTTAGCACGAAATTCCACAACGAGATGGCAATGGATATGTGCGTTGAGAACCCCTCAAGCGCCGTGTTGAATGCTCTATCAGCTTCCACTACCAAGCTTCGTCGCAAGAAGACGCGCGGCCCCCGATACCGTCTGATATTCAGGAAGAAGTACAAATGAAGAACAGACTGCGGCGGCAGAGGCAGGTTTCCAGTGACCCCTCTCTGAAATCTACAGTCTATATAGGTCGGTGACCCACAGACTGAACGAGTGGTGAAATAAACAGTGGTGTACAACAAACGAATTCTTTGATCCCGAAGAACAAAACGAAACGGATGGCGCGAGTTCCTACAACGTCTCCCCATCGACACCCTCGGTAGTCGCTTTTTAAGGCTCAGAGAAAGCTGAAGCTCTAGCTGACAGTCAGCAGACTCAGTTTCAGCCGAAGCTCTTTCCTACCCGGAAGATATTTACTTGGTTGATGTGGCGCTAAGGTCTTAATTCCTGACCTCTTTAAGCGAAAACAAGTTAACCAACCCTGGCAAAGTTCACAATGTCATCAGAGGTCTCAACGTCGGCAAACTTCCGGGGCAAAACAGTATCGCAAACGGGACCATGAAGTGAAGCATTTTCCTCAGCGAGCGGTATAATTCCTTGTCCAGATTTTGACACGGTTCTCCGCGCCCATCATCGTCCAAGAGTGTGGAAACACGCTACAATGATCTCCATCCTTGAACGGAGGAATGATCCGGCACTCCCCTCATTATTTCACCACATTAGCCTGTTGGACACTGTTGGTAAACCATTTGAAAAGATCATATTAACCAGGATAATATATAACGTACGCGAGCACGAGCCGATGTGATAAGATAAATTTCGACCCTGGCATAACACGACTTAGCAGTTCGCTCTGCTCGTTGAAATAAAAACCAGGAACTTTGTCGAAAAATGCTAACAAGGGGCGATATTCGTCTACGAGGACAACGCCTTCGATATAGATTGGATAGATGGCCTTGTTTTACAGTCTTACGATCCTACCTAATTCTCACAATCTCATTTTACCTAGGGGGTCTTGGGTTTGAGACGTCCTTCCAAACGCCTACGTCATTTGATCATGACATGTGGAGTGGGGTGTTTTAATCACCAGTGTCTTCTACAGTCTGTACGTCAACGGCATGCCATCACCCTCCCACTATGTCGACCTTGCCATCTATGTGAACGAGAGGCCATTATAGCTACGTTCCGTGAACCGACGTTCCTATCAGCTACATGGAATCATACCTCAACTACCGGAATGGTGGTTGAGTGAATGGAGAATCGCCATAAATATCTCCATGAGCACCGCGATAATTTCCGCGCGGGCGGGACGGCGCTCCATCCATTCACGACGAATCCAGTGGGACGACACAACTCGTTGTCTGGGAGTGAATTTAGATAAATAGCTCAGCTGGTCTCATTACATCGATTAGTTAAGGAAGAAAACCGCTCAAAGAATGGGCATGCCTGGTCCCCTCCTGAGCAGGAGAAATGATCTCTAAATTAGGAAGAGCGTCTTGCTATACCAGCAGGTGTTCTGCCCCATGGTGGATTTTGCGTGCCCGGCAGGTGTCCGCCGCCCGGCAACCACGTGCGGAGGCTGCAGGTGTTGTAATCAATATGCCATGCCTTGCTATGAATACCCCTTGGTCATTAGTAGTAGGCAGATTCACGAGGGTCTAAGTGTTTTCGCCGACCACATCAGAGCACTAAATGCGAGTTTTGGCACAAATATAGCTAACGTGGGGAACCGTAGATCGGCAACGATGCAGTTAACTTCGCTCACCGATGGTCTACCACCGTCGTCCGCCACGGTCATGGGCAACAGGTGCCAGCAAGCCAGTCAAAACCTTCGCTAGAGAATTACGAATTCGAATAAACCAATCGCGTAAGGCGCTGATCAACCCAGTAGCTTTCGAATAAGCTGGCTAGGGGTTTAGTGGTTTGTCCTCAACAGGAATGTAAATGCTAGCGAATACATTGCAAATTTGGGGCACGGATCTGTGCCCGTTACCTCAGGTGCGGTTGCTTCCCCTAAACTCCTGACAATAGTGGAATGACTCCAGCTTGCGACAGTGCAAGTCTGGGCTCAAAACCCAGAAATCCAACCAACCAAAGTGTATACCGTATTACTAAAGTCAGTCAAAATGTACAGTCTGACGTCAAAACGTTAGAGAGAGCCCCTCCCTCAGTTAGAGTTTCTATTTCTGTTATAGAGCTCAGCGGTGAGGTGTAACGCTTGAATGGATTAACCGACTGCAGTACGTCGACTTACGCTTCACGCAAGACGTCGCCTCCGTGCCTTAGGCTTACTATAGACAGCAGAGGAGATTGAGCATATGCCATTCGAGAAGAGCAGAGAAGCAGGTATATATAGGAAATTTTTATCACAGTAAAGCATAGAGCTGAAAGGCCAAGTGGTGGATTACGCGTCCGAAGTTTGAATATTGAGCCAGCGATCTGAAATAAATGTTTGGGAGAAAGGGTACTATCCCTGCCTCGTTTACCAGGGGAGGAAGTTATCCTTGAGTAGAGGAGCCCCTAGCAAGCACGGTGCCGAAGGACGATTTTGCCTCTTTGATTGCTATAGCAACGATGGAGATCTCTCCTCCCTCCTCATAGAGATGAGGAAGGCCATGACGTTAGAAACAAGAAGACAGTAGTGCCTGCCGGGAGAAGCGTTACGACTCCCGCAGGCTGGACCATCGCCTTCCAACGGTCTATGTTCTGCTTGCGGACAGGCGCCTTGTTGGAAAGCTCGACCGACTCATCCAAGCCCTCAATAGGCGCACAGCGCAGAACGCTGTTTCCGCGACCTTGCCCGTTCATGTAACTGATGTTTCCAGCGCACAGGCTGCTTGTGCCCACCAGGCAACTCGGATGACCCGAAAGTGGGGCGACATAGTGGCTGTAACGTTCATGCCTGAGGCCCCGAACAATCGAAGTGGGTCGCTCATGCCCAAAGCCAATTGTTCGGAACCGTCCAAATCCGCTCTCTCTGAGACAGGCACTAGGTGCATGTCCGCCAACGACATGTCCAGGCCCCTGAATGGTATTCCTGATGGCACTACTACAAACACCCTTGTGACCGACACCTGTAATGCAGCACGAGAGCGTTTCCATAAAACTCCGATTTTTATTTTAGGTGTAACAGACACCAGATTTTTTGTGAAATGTTTGCGTGTGGCTTGCCTCAGTGGTCTGTCGGACCAACTTTTGGCGATATGTTGAAGGTCGTGCCTGTTACTGCCGATGGATTCAAAGCCACGGTGAGGGCTTTGCAGTCGCTTGATAGGAGAATTGGTGTATTTCCTCATCTCGCTCTCAGAGGACGACTATTGGCAAAGAACCTAGGCAAACAAATGATTGGCAGCGTTTTCTGTGAGGAGATGGAAACCCTGAATATTCGAGTCCAGGGCGTCATGGAGCTCCGGCTGCTGCGACGAGGACCCCACTATGGGCCACCCATCTACCCCTAACTTTAGTTTATCTGTGGCTCGGGAGCCTGAAGATTCGAGAATGAGATTACTAACCGAGCTCTGCGGTCCTCGATTGACGGTGGGGTCGTATGTTGCGCGAAAAGGACCACCGCAGTTATAGCGCTGCCAGCGTTTTTGCAACACGCAGCGCACAACGGGTACGCATCCCGGGGCATCACCTGTAGCGGATCTCACCTCTCCGAACAATATCTGAACCAGCGCTGACAGTGGCAGTGCTGTGACTGCGGAATGACCACATGACGAAACACCGGGCTTCGTGAAGTTGAAAGAGTCAAAGGCGGTTCATACTTGGCAGGCGCCCGATCGAATTCAAAAGAGCGTATCCATAGGCCACCCTGCGTCACCAAAGGTAAGAGGGCCGGGTCCTCTGCCAGCAGAGGGACCTGGGCGATGTGTGGAACCACGTCGTCCAAGTGGCGACCTGGAAGGGGGTTCCTTTACTGGGGATCCTGAAGGATATGTACAGGAAGATTCTGGAGACTGAGATCTCTCTCCATAGGGGCCCAGCTGGAGAATCTGAATATGGGGCACAATTAGAAGGGACTTAACTGGGGACCTCGAAAAATTAGCTAAGTACGCCTCTGGAACATTGCGTCTGTTTCCATAGGGGCCCCGTTTTGAGGAGGATGGTGAGACGTTTCTTTCCTAGGGACTTCGAGAGAAGGATACAATTTTTTTATCTGAACTGTTATGAGGAACTCGAGATACGTGTAAAAGAAAGCTTTGGAATTGGGTAAATCTCTCCACGAGGGCCAACGTTAGGGAACCTGGAGGGGATACGTGTTCCGGGACGTTTTGAGACAGATGGAATGTTCTGGAATTGCTGCGTATCTTCTTTACTTAATATGAGCTACTTTTTGGATCCAGATTATGTTAGAAGTCTGAATCTGGGGGGCAATCTGGAACTTCTGTGTATGATCTGGGCTCCTATGAGTTGGTATCAGAGTGTGGGGAAGAAAGGGTCTGTTTTAAGGCCTAGATGCATTGGGACCCAAAAGACCCGACCTCAGTTACTATCCTATTATTTTAATTTATTCTCGCCAAATATTTATTAGGTGGCAGTCTTCAGGCACTTCCACATTTCAAGGGATCCAAGCTATTTCTCCAGCACTTGTCAAATGATGTGTGCAGATCTCATTATCGTGATCTTTTGCAGGTGTATGGCCGACGGGTGACCTGGTAGCAACTGACAGTTCTGATTCAATCCCCTCTTATTTTTCCTAATGCTCCAGTAATAGCTGGCACAACTTTTGTCCTCACTTTCCACATTCTGCTGACTTCGATCTCCAGGTCTTTGTACTTTCTTCATTTTCAGTGTCTTTTGTGTAAACATTTCAATCATCTAGTACGGCTATGTCGATTAGTAGGCAAGTCTGGACTTTATTATTATTATTATTATTATGATTATTCAACGAATAACTTACAAAATTGGTACAGATTTTGTGTACATAAAACTCTATCAATATAACCTCTTAGATGTGCACAGTTCCACATAATAACACCTGACTTAGAATCAATAATCCTACAGGTATGCTTACTTACAAATGATATTGCTACATAGTTTGTAGGTATGTTGACACTCAATTTCCATACAAAATTTCATATGCCTAACTCCAAAGATTCACTGCTCTGACACATTTGTCTGCCAAAATTCACTGCGTTGTCACATAGCAAACTATCGGACACTGTAAAATATGTGCGTATTCAGTTCAGAAAAAATTGAAAGACCATCAGATACATCCTACATGAGCATTAACAGAAAAGTCACACATAAAATATATGAATGCTGATTTTGATCGTAAAGTAACAGTTTCACGCATGCCAAGGCACCTTGCATCATCACACACTGAGGACATGGTTGTTTTTTTTTCCCATTAAAAAAACTCACAGCGGCAAGTGCACAAGGTGTTTCATTTGAATGTTCTAAAACATGTGAGATAATAGAGTTCAAAAGAAAACTTTTCAAAATGAAAGGCATGCTTGCAGATGTAATATCATAACAGTATGCCACATTACTTAGTGATTTTCGTACAGGAAACGTTGACCAATTAGTACATTCCACATATTTCAAATTCACATTAATCTTAAGATAGGCACTTCTCTAAGCACATTCTAGGCTTCTTGCGAAGACCATAATCAAAAGAAAATAGTATCAACACTTGCTTAAATACACTTAATTATTAGTTTCATTTACACATTTTAACTAACCTACCCAGTTTTCTATGGCATGTGGAAAGAGGCCAGGGTCTGGTTTTGACTACCCATTCTCAATTAGCGCCATGGTTAAGGAAAGAGTAAAGCTATACCTGTACTCCCTCTCCCGGCATTCATGGTATGGTCTAGGGACAACTTTAACTTACTTACCTAGCACTCAGAGTATTCAAATCTAAATAAAATTGTATACATTATGCTTATTCTGTAAAGGGTTTTCAAGTCTAGTTAAATATTTCTAAAATTTCGACAAAGAGGTGGATATGTTACAAGCACTCAAAATCAATAGTCTAAATATAACACAATTTCTTGAGACAACTTGGAAAGCATAAACTTAAAAATAAACCTCCGGTTCCCGATATCCTACTTACCATTCCGTTCACCAATGTTGTCTTCAATTCACACTAAGAAAAGCGCTGATCCATTACATCCATTGGTAGTAAGTAAGCCAGAGACTGCAACGTTTCTATCTTGTTAATTCCGTCGATGTGCTAATAATTCTCATCCACAAAGTTAAGGATGTATGACAGTACACGAAAATGGTATTCGTGCTTCAAGTATCACCATGCACCTAATACGAGGAAGGCCATTTTATGTAAGGGAAATTATCAAGTGGCTAAAACTACTTCCATGGGACGCAGTCTTCTTCACAACAGTAACTGTTCAGCTAGTCAACAAATTCTGTCCTTTATGAAATTAACAACGAGTTAGTGTCCGGCTTGTAACTTGCAAAAACGACGCAAATAGGATAAAACTTCGGCACGTCTGTTAGCTCCTAAGCATTAATTTACACAAATTAAATACCTCTGTCCTTTATGCAAACTGTTCAACAAGGTTGTGTCTAACTCTTAAAACCTGTATTTTCCTTGCATCCATGCCGTAGTGCAAAACTCAGCGCCTGAGTCAGGGGCTGCAGAACACTATCAAATAATTTTTGCATGTTGAGTCTCCATTTCTTCAAGTGTTCGAAAATAACTGCAACAAATTGATAATAATTGCATTACACGCCAGTTTAATAAACAGTGAAACACATACACAACTTCAATACATATTTTCGTATCACCTTTTAATTCCCGTCATTGATGGTTTTCCTGGTTCCACTTTACCACGGATCCTGATTCACAAACCACGGATTACAAACTTGTTTTTGTTTCGTCAACTCATTACTGAAAATGGAAATCAACCGAGTGAGGCAAAGAGATAATCCGTCATGAAAGCTGCATATGGATTTAGCAGAAAAACGTCGCATGGAATACTTGGATGTTCTTACACAAAGAATTACAATATACAAGATCACTTACAAGGGCTAATAGAATTAACAGCTGGAATTATAGACTAACGTAATTCAGACCAGCGACATCGTCCACCACCCCCGCAAATCATGGATCACACACCCAACTCTCACCATGGCTTATAGATTATCACCCCCAAAAGAAAACGGATACCATATCCGACGCACAGGACGCTGCTTTCCTTTCGGGTTAGGTACGCTATGTTCTGCACGTCTGCTGTAAGTTGCGAACCGATCTCGCGACGGTTTTAACTCAGAACTGCCTCGTGTGGTGCTGGTGTTCTCCCCTCCCCTCCATGTACCAGCAACCCATAACGTATCCTCCTTCCCTTCCGTGCTTCGCGATACATTCAGTCATATTCGCGCCCAATGCTGTGCTGTAATTGTGAGTCGAATTTTTATCGGGAGTGCTATGCTGCAAGTGTGTGTGGAATTTCTCTTCACTTTCTTCTACTATTACAACACAAATGGAGGATAAGGATAAGCATGTTCCTTCTGCAATACAAATATATCAACAGGGCCTACATTGAAACCGCATGTTCCTTCCACTACGTTCGGATGCCCAACGCTTCACACCGAGAATATAGCTAATACGTTATTCATCGCATTCCTGTACATTTACCCTGACTTCGGCGTGCTCTTCTTGAAGGTTGTGGGGTTAATTTAAAGTAGTGTGGTGTGCTGTAAGCGCGTTTCACAAATGTCCTGATATGTCGACACTAATCGCAACGATGCTATCGATGGCGATGTCAGAGGAAGAAGTCTGCTTCCGTATCCTCAGCGTCTACGTCAATTAGGCACGGATAATTCTTTCGTAGAATAACCTCAGTTTCATGGAGGTTTTTTTCCTCACGACATCGTTCGCTGCATTCCTGCTCAAACTATCAAACAAGAGCTTCAGTGCGGTTCCGGAAACATCCAGATTGGGCCAATGTATATCAATAGACCATGTTGGACTACGTTCTTGGCAGATCTCAGAAAATCGGCGGTTCTAACAAGACCGTCGAAATTGTAGACAGGAAGCTCGGTCGGTGAATGTACAATAGGGGCCACAAAATGAAAGGGCAGTGGGTGTTCGGTGGTGTGGAAAGTGAGTCAGGATAAAATTCCTAGTTCCAGTTCCGGACAAAACCGCCGAAAACTTGATGGCGGTTCTTCATGACTGGATCGAACCCATCACTGCAGTCATCAGTGACTGCTATTCGGCATAACGGGACATCGAATCGCAACGGCTATACATACCAAAACGACAACAACATGATCGGTTTTGTCGATATGTGTAATGGCACCCATACGAACAAGTTCCAGGGCACGTGGCGGCATGTGAGCCTTCAGGGTCGCATCAATAAAGAGATAGTTCTAGATCGAAAACAGGGTCCTCACCCACTCTTATTTTACCAACGGCTCTTTTGGCCGCTGATCCCCACACCGTTGTCTCGTGGGAAACAGTTTGCATACACGTCATCACCAAAGCAATAAATTTATATCACTGCGAGTATATTAATGAACCACACTGCACAAATAATTACAAAAGAAAGTGAGTGAAACAATTCCAAGCACATCGACCAGTGTTTTAACAGTATTAACAAAATTATTACGACCTACGTCGTTTACATTACGAGAACTCTTCAACACCGCAAAAACATACATCATGACTCAGCATGAATTTACACAATAAATAAATAGTAAGTAAACAAACCAATATAACTGGAAGCAAACAACCTCCCCCGTTGCCCATCTCCCACACCGCGTCATCGATGTGCCACAAAACGCTCGCTAGATAGACGGTCCGGTATGCCGCAAGAACAGAGATCCAAACTAAATTCAAAATCCCCAATCGAAACTAAATTTAATATCAATACATTCCCGTGCCGAATGCTTAGCTCCAAAATGGGGAACGATTGACTTGCTCTGCAAAGACGGCAAGCAAACCAAACTCCAAAGCTACCGACACAGTGACATATCCAAATCCCCAAACTCAAAACGAAAGCTCGGTTAGCTTTCTCCTCTTCCCAGGCGTGACGAATCGCCGATCGAGCTTCATCGTAATGGTCCTTGAGCCAACCTGTTCACGTGTGAAGACATTCCTGAATCCATACAACCACAAGGGGGAATATATGTATCACCTGGCCCACTACATGTTTGCTGTGAGGTGCCGATCCGAAAACATGGACCAATTCACCAAGTTCTGTGGCATCGTGGCAACCACGGACTGGACAGGAAAACCTCCCCTTCATCGCGGCCATGTTGCTACATAACTAGCCGTCGCCGCCCGAAACAGATAACACATAAAGTATAGCGACCAATCCCTGCGTCGCCTTCAGGTTACTTTAGGTTAGGTTACGTTTGGTTTGGTTATGTTTCCTTAGGTTATATTACGTTACGTTACGTCCACAGCATGTCGCGGCATTTCTTCGATCTATACAAACTCTACACATACCCTCCATCCCGGTCATGTCGCTACGTATCTCCCCTTCCGCCCTCACAACACCTCAATCTAGGCAACGCCACGACACTTCAACTTGTTGACTGCACAGTCACCTTTGATGCCGTAGCACTCTCATTCGTGGCTCTGCGCGCCTCAAGCGGCCAAACGTATGTACTAATTAACGTATTATTAGCGAAGGGAGTCCCCCTAATTACATCCATGAAATACGCCTGCGCTTATTACGTAATCGTACAATACATATACGATTCGCGTAATGGGGATGATTGTGGTTGCATTTTTTCCGCTCTGTAGAAATAAAATTTGGAATTTCTAACTTTATTAATAGAGACCACTGTTTATATTGGGGTATTGTTCAAGTGTTTCGATTATATTAAAACACAGGTTTGAGTGGTCACATGGTGAATGCGACTTTCCTGTGTGTGTAGTTGTGCTAGGAGTATGAACGTTACACCTCGAAAATGAGCGCGGAGGAGGATTTTTCGCCCAGGAAGTCCCATGGTTGAAAGCGATGATGAAATGCCACTTTTGAGTTTGCCTCCGTCACCTTTGAGTTGTTTGTCTCCAGATGGCTGTAGTTCCCCACCATCGTTTTACACAACGCAATTCGGAAACTCCCCCAAGCAAGTGTGTGACCTGTCAGTTTCCGATTGGCCTAATTCAAAGACAGAAGGTATCTTCAGTACAGAAATTACTTCTAAATAAAACCCAGGACAGTCGAGGGCAGCATAAAGGAAAGATGGGTCCAGTTTCTAACATGGAGGTAGTAGAAGAAAACCGCATGAAGGGCCCAATAAAATTGAGTCCTTTAACAACTTTCATAGGCCTTGCAGGTAAGGACAGGCAGAATGAAACGCCAAAAGAAAAATCACAAAAATTGGTGTTTGAAGAAAGCTTGGACATTGTTTCAGCAAATGCACCGGTAAAGGCACTTCAGAAACCCAACCCTGATTATGTGGCAAACACAGTGCAGACAGATTTCAATGCATTCACTGGTGTCAATAAGCTTAGACCAATACCAGTTTCTTTATTTTATCACTCTTCTCGTGCTAGAACAGCAGCATTTCCTGAACCTTCCTCAGCATCCAGAAGTGCTATATATTCAGTCACAGGCACGAAGAAACACAAGCGATTACTACGTGCTGGATCATATTCACAAAATTTCTCTCCCTCCAATTCAAAAACACAAATGGCAAAACGCCGTAAAGTTGGTGAGATCAATGTTGGTGTTTACCATAGGATTAAGAAGTGCAAAAAGAAGCTCACGCATAAACGTCCAGTTGACACTGCACAGTGCAAAATTATGCCAGAAGACAGAAAACAGTTGTACCTAGAAAAAGTTGCACAATCCATTACAGACACAAAGAACTCTGTCTATAATGAAAAAGCTGTTCATTTTACTCCTAGGCATGCTGTACAACCATGTCTAACAGGCAGCAGAATGAAGAGTTCGTTTAGTCCTTTGACTCCCAACACAGTGGAACTGATATGTCCAGCAAGTCCTCTGCCTTTCCCAGACAAAGTTGCACATTCCATTGCAGACACAGAGAACTCTGTTTATAATGAAAAGGATGTTCATTTTACTCTCAGGCACAGTGTACAACCTTGTCTAACAGGCAGCAGAATGAGGAGTTCAAGTAGTCTTTTGACTCCCAACACAGTAGAACTGACACGTCCAGCAAGTCCTCTGCCAGATCCACGAAGGAATATCAAGTTAGTATCTTTTTGCAGTTTTAAATACACTGGTCAGTTGAATTTAAGGTTCAAGTACAAAACTTGTCCCATTGTGATTTGCAACATGGACTGTAAATTATCTTCCTTCTTTCCAAGGATAATAACAAGATCACATGAATGTTACTAGTTATTACAAGACTTCAACTTTGTGCATTCATCCATGGGAAGTATTGTTATTGAAGTGGCTATGATGTTTTATTTTTTTAATGATGTTCTTCTCTTCAAATAATTGTTTTAAGTTGTTACTATAATTACAATCTTCATTTAATCTTTTTTTGTCGTGTTGATTGCAGGTTGAAAGTCAGTAATGGAAAATTTTCCCACAGCCAGCCTGAAACAATATTGAAGGCGTACACAGTTAAAAAAGTGGGTGTATCAGAGTCTTACCAGACCAGGGAGAATGATATATTTGCTGAGAGCAGTGCTGTTGAGGTAATGCAAGAGACTGTTCGTGACAATGTTGAATTTCTACTGAAAGAAATGGAAGAGAGTCCAAAGAAGGATAATTTGCCAGCTGCAGGAGTTGTGCAGAGCCCTAATCATTACAGTTCCTCAGTTACTACTGCATTGTCATCCTTGGCAATACATGATGAGCCACTGCCTCAATTTGTGCCACAGACATCTCAGACTTTGCCTTGTCCATCTGATGGGTATGGTTTTGAAGCCAGCACAGAAGAACATCAGAAGGAATCTTTGTTCATGGAAGGGGAAAACACCATTAAAGATTATGCAGAAAAGGAGAATCATAATAAATATTTTCCTGTTTTCTACAAGAGTTCTGAGACCCTTGAAGAGTAAGTTCTTGGTTTAAAGACATGTATACAGATACAAAATAATTACATACACATGCAAATATGAAATTATTATATATACATACTCAGATATGCAGTCCCATTACATGGTATAAATTACAGGTCTGGCAAAAATGTTAGGGTAAATTTTAACATACCAGAACAATGAAAGGAGTATACTGCAGTTAGATTGCAATGGCATGCGTAGAAACCAGATACCATCTTTCATGAAATAGTGAGTCCCACTATCTTAGTGGGTGTGACATTTCAGTCAAGTGGGAGCCGAGGTTGTGTGTGTGTGCACGCATGCGTATGGATGCATGCATGTATGTGTTTTCGAGTGTGTGTGTGTGTGGACCAGGATGGACAGGCGATGTTCCGCAGTCATGGGGTGCTTATTGGGTAACCACTCCATTCTCCTCTTTCCTCTTCACTAACCCACCCTTATTTTGCTGTGTACCATCTCGTACTAATTGGCCTCTATGTATGAATATGATTCCAGAAATTCTGTTTTTCTGGTTTGCAGCCCTCCTTTCCCACAGACTGTAGTCCTGATCATTTTCCAGCATGAGTGGAATTCTGTGAGGTCACTTTGCAGCGTTTTTCTTATAACCTCATTGATTTATTTATTATTTGTTTATTTATTCAAAGTAGTTTTTAAATGTCACTGTGTACATATGAATTAAATGAAATTAATATGCTGTAGGATCCAGTCAAGAACTATTATGTTAGAAGTGTTTAACTTGCTTGTTTAGTACTGGGGATTAAAGAGGTACTAATATTCTTCATTAGGTTGTGTAATGTAGAATATAGTCACTGTTTTGTGTCCTTTTCGGAGACTTATGAACTTTTTTTCAGTGTGACAAAATGTGCAAAGAAACGACCATGTAGGTCAACTGGCAATAACCAGCACATCATCGATGCAGGCCGAAAGAAGAGTGGTGCAACCCAATTCAAGGAATGTGGTTTTGTGCACCATCTTTGTAATCCAGAAGATGACAAATCATATGAGATATATTACGACAATGCCCATACCCCGAAATTCACTGTATGTAATACAATGCTTTAAGATGCTGAAACAATATATAGAATAAACTTTTTTTCTTCTTTTCCTCTATTATAATGTCATCTGTAATATTAATATTTCAGTACATCAAAAACGATGATAGTTACGAAGTAAAGAAATGAACATTTTCGCTTTTGCAATATGAGAAACAGCATCTGAATGTGTGTGCATGTTTATTTTACAGCTTAGGGACATACGATCTGAAAGTTTGGAATCTTCGTTCTGTGAAAATGAAATGACATACAAGATGGGCAAATTACATATAACATAACGTTGAGGCATATTCACGTACCAATTGTTGCCTTGGAAAGGCAATAAGTATTATATATTCAGAGTGTGTGTCTGTAGCCTTAGTTATCTGGCATGCAAAGCACACGCACCATATTATATTGTTACCTGTAGTGTGTCTGGCTGTACCACATTTTTCAACATTATCTCATAAATGGTGATTTTCAGGAAAAAGTTTTTGAACATAAAATGTATATTTTGATTTTCTCTACATTTCTCATTCTGCCAAGAATTCAGTCAGATATTTTCATAAATGTACATTGGCCTCCATGTAAAGGACCTGTTATTCTTGTCTGATTGTAATGAAACTTGAATTTTCTGAACAGGTTTTCAAAAAATTCTCAAATGTCAAATTTCATGAAATCCGTCCTGAAGAAGCCAAGTTGTTCATTCGGACAGACAGACATGACAAAGCTAATAGTTGCTTTTCGCAATTTTGTGAACATGCCTCAACAATGAGAAGTTGGGAAGAAAGTTTTGAAAAGTGTAGAAGCATTTTGATATTGTAATGGACTTCAGTGTGCACTTCATTTCTAGCTGTCTACACAGCTAACCCACTTATTTTGAAGCCTTCCACTCCGTGCATTCTTGCAGTCAGTCACGTCTTTTTATTCCAACTAAATGCACATATTATGTTAAATACATACATTCATCACCAGTTACCTCCTACATGTTTCAGTGTTTGTTACACCATCTTCAGGGAGACCGTTGTGTTACTTGCTCAAAAACTGTATGCTCTTTGCAGTGTTGTTACATAGGTTGTGCTATAAAATGTGAAATATATCCTGTTTCTTAAATTTACAGTGCTGTTACAATGTTTAAAACAATATGTATTTTTTCTCACTGTATCAGAATAATCTTAAAAATGTTTGTTAAAATGCTTAATTGTAGCACATTAATATCTGTTGGCTTTTGCTGTTTATTATGTATGTTGGCAGTATATGTGTTCACTGTATCCAGCTGTGTTTGGGTCCGTTATGTCTTGAGATGACCCCATTCCTGTTGTTATGTTGTTAACATATAATTCTCAGAAAACTGTATAGAAATGTTTTAATTCCAAGTGTTGTATCCAAATTTTCAACTACCCTCTTCACATACTGTCATAATCAGATTTGTTTGTATGGTTTAGTTTTCATCCCTTCTTTGCTTGTATGTAGTCCAATTTTTGTACCAAATATTTATGTATTAATAGAATTTGTATGATGAACAGTAAAACAGAATCACATCTGGAATGTATCTTGCCTCTTCCAGCCATGCACAAATGAACGAGTGGTTGCTTACTATGGCACAGACAAAGTGATCCTGATCAAACCAAATGATCCCAAGTCCTGGCTGGATAAAGTGAAGATTGTGAAAAATGTGGTAGATAAGGAGTTAGGATATGTGGATGAAGAATTTGGAAACTATAAAAACAGTCAGGTAGTGCCTATATTTGAATTATAATTTTGTCTGTTCCAGAAAGAGTGCTAGTGTTTTTAACATGAAAGCTAGTGCACAACACTGTAGTTCTCAAAATTGCCAATTACGAAGATTTTGTTTTTCATGCAACTTGCTTATGAACCAATTCACATAGTAGAAAATTCCCTGATAGTATGTATGCTGTTTCTGCACCCATGTTGGTGTTAAGGATTAAATTTTCAATCCCATTCTTTGCTACAGGGCTTGAAGAATGTCCATTTGGTTTGTGTACCTAGTGTGTTTTGACATAACCCTGTTGGATTAAGCATAAATTCAGTCTGGCACAGAGTGGCCCATATTTCTCATATAGTGTGCACAAACAGTACAGTTCTGTATATTTAGGGACAGCTGTGACAGTACCTGAGAAGTTATGGTGGTTGAGAGTATTTACAACTGCTGTTTGATCTTTCTTATTCTATTTCTTCCAAAAAGGTTATCTTGACAATAAATTTTATTGTATGTATATCCAGTATCCAATAAATCATATTTTAATCTGCTGTATTTATGTCCCTTAGATCTACCTTTATGTGTTGGGCAAGCAAGTGATTGGCTGTGTGGTGGCCCATTCAATTACATTTGCCTACAAGATGTTTAAAAGTATAGCTGAGGACTGTGATTTTTGCTCCGTGGAATCGTATCCGGCCAAATTTGGAGTCAGCCGAGTATGGGTGGACAAGAATTACAGAAGGAAGAAAATTGCCTCAAGACTTATGGATTGTGTGAGGTAATGAAATGTATTTATTTTATGTTTTATATGTGTTGGTGACATACCACTTAATAACATTGTGTTACTGTCATTTTACAGCTTTTCAGTTAGAAATTTTAATGTGAGAGAGAAAGTAAACCCCTCAGGAATTGGTTGTCATAGTAATAGCGGCATCAGCATAAAAATGATTATAGGTGCAATGGCTGCAGCAGCTATTTGTGCTAGTGCAAGGACAATTTCCTCGCATTAAGGCAGTGGATTTTATAAGGATTTACTGTATTTGGAGATTTTAAGAAGGGATTTGAGACTTGCAAATTTTTTGTATTCTTTGCAGATCCAATTTTATACCTGGACATATGGTAGGAATGGATGAATTCGCATTCTCTGCACCAACCGTTTATGGAAAGGCTTTTGCTGAAAAGTACACAGGCACTGTGAATTACTTAGTTATAGATATTTGAAGACAGAATTAATGAAAAAGTGCAAGACTTCTGAAAAGCAGCTTGTACTCTGCAGCTGTATTGCATTTGATCCTTTCATGCAGCAAGTGTATTCCGTGTTCAGCCAATGTGCAAAGCTATTTGTAAAGGTCAGAAGTTTAATCTTTGTGCTACATTTTTGTGTTAAAAGAAACTCATATTTCATTTAATTGTTGGCAATCACTCAACAAGAAGAGTAGAAAAAATGTGTTT
>Ga0136643_10005762_pt1 | contig 17574 bp, 16 predicted proteins | sample TergutLab28metaG_FD_96883 | JGI IMG/M metagenome (GOLD analysis project Ga0136643, IMG submission 96883) | Labiotermes labralis P1 segment gut microbial communities from Petit-Saut dam, French Guiana - Lab288 P1 (version 3) (version 3) | ecosystem: Host-associated > Arthropoda: Insects >... | reverse complement strand
GACATTTTTATATAACGGTATGAAAATGGCAAGCAGTGATATCTTAACCTATTTCAGACATTTTTATATAACGGTATGAAAATGGCAAGCAGTGATATCTTAACCTATTTCAGACATTTTTATTCTCTTTTAGCAGTAGACACAGTTATTGAAATGGGAATTCCGTCTCGTTTCACCCTGATTTTAATTGATGCAAGCTTTTAATATGACTGCCATATAAATGTCAACCCCTTCTTTTCACCCTATTCAGATATACATGGCTGCTCAAAGTGTGAGTTTATGAGGGTTAACTGTTGCGGTCTGTCGGGGTTTTAATTTCTGCCCATGTCTTTGACCACATATGGGCTTTATAGTTGAGCGAAGCAACTGTATACGTGTGTTTGCTCTGTTTCTTGCATTGGTTTTGCCTCATGTCACTATTTTTAGTGCTACTGCTAGCGGGTGCTCGTCAGTTTTGTGGTGCAGGCTAATGGTGGACCTGGAATTTAGCCTGGCATTCACCAACGTGTTTACGGGGCTAATTATCATGTTGATGAATTGATAACATCCAGGTTGTAGCATTGCTCAGCAGGTATTCGCAAGTCTCATCATGGAGGTTGGGGTTTAGTGACAGGCCATTCGATGTGGGATTTATGGTGGACACTGTTGCCTGTTCCATGAACCTTTTCTGATTCGAACTTCACCTATACATAAATTCTAAGGATACGGGTGAGGGGAGTTGGACACTGTCATTTGCTATGATCGTATAGCGGTGTTGATAGAGGGATGAAATATGAATATGGAGCACTAGTGGAATGACACTGACAGGAGGAAACCGAAGTACAAGGAGCTGCACCTATCCTGTTGCCACTTTTTGCACCACAGATCTCACATTACGGGCCTGGCATCGAACACCTCGCTTCCAGCGTCAGAGGCAGACAACTAACCACCTGAACCATGGGGCATGGCTGCTGAGAATACAAAAATAAATTAAGCTGTAATGGTGATTCATAGAATATTGTACGTGGACATAGAGGGACAGATCATTCTCAGGTATTCTTTGTATGAAGTGCACAACACTCAAAGTGCTGAATAACCTATTTGCAACAGTCACAGTGGTAAATAGTGCATCAGTGGACTAAGGAGCATATGCTGAGTGCGTTGTGTCAGTCTGTAGGCTGCATACATTTTATCGTTTGATTACAATCAATATATTTTTATGAAATTTGTTTTCGGGGTTGAATTTAATTTCTGCTCCTGGTGGTTCGGTAGACCCTTTAAATATAAATATATATATATTACATACAGAAGTATCCTGAGATTTGTATCAGCCAAATATGAACATTAGTGCCAGTGGTGTTTGCAAGATTGATATGATGAATTTATATAGTACATATAACCAACATTTTAAATACATCATTCTGCCTTTGTGATGTGATGAGCCACCCAGCTGTCTCTTTAAGGAACACCCCTTGTACTTATACCAGTTGCTCATTACAAACCTGCAAAATCTCTCATTAAGCATACTCTCTTCTTCTTCACAGGACGTGTGATCGTGTATTATGACGATAGTGAAGATGACATGGAGGACTTTAAGATGCATCCAAAGAAACTTGTGAAGATGATGAAAGGTATGAAGGTGAGTTTCGTTATGTGTTGTTGCTAAGGTTATTATATATTATATTATATTATATTATATTATATACTTATCCTTGTTTGTTGAATTTGATCTGAATACTTAATTCAAAAATCTGAATCAATTTTAATATGCAGAAGTTAATTTACGGGTTGTCCTGAAGAGGACAGTTCAAACAAACCCCATGTACGTGTATTAACTCTAGATACACAAGCAATGAAAAGGACGGTAATCCAGAGACTACGCAGTGTCTTTCACGAAATGAAGCCCCAGACATTTGTAGTGTATTCAGAAGGGGAGACAGCCCACTGACAGAACATTACCTTTTGTTGCATATCACATCTGCTGATTTCTCTGACGTTATTTTCTTCCATACACTATGTCTCTTATTTAATACACTGTACATGTATATGTACATTTTGATCTTGATGCACTGCGGTGTTGTTGATAGTGGATGATTTAGTACATAAAAATTGTGAATTGAGGCTGAGGCTTAATGTGTGTTGTATGTACACTGGTGTATCTGTTTGCTAACTTGTGAATTCTTTGTAAGTGTAATGAACAGGCTTCAGTGAAACCTCAGCCCTGATGATGGTAGCAGTATGTTTCTCCAAAATACTGGTTGTTATGTACCAGGCTACTCAGAATCTCTTCTTAACTACAAGATTGTAATCTTGTATTCACTGCCACTGAGGATATTGTTTTCCAGGATTCATCTTATGGTGTAAAAACTTCCTCAGTTTCTGTGGCTCATAATCCCGACTCTGCCCACGCTACACATCAAGAACTGAAGCACAGTTCAACTGTCCCATATGAGAGTAGTAAAAACTGTACATGTCAGTCACCGTGCTGTCTTACACATAAGGAAGAGTTACCAACTCAAGCAGATGAAGCACCTGATGTATCAGTACAATCAGAAGTAACATCGGATTCAAGTTGGTTGTCACTGCTGGATTATTTCAAGAAATCTGAAGAAGTAACATGTTCTACAGAACCCCAGTATGTAATGACTACTACTTAAACAATTTAAATGTTACCAATCTTCTGCTTGGAAGTTGTGACTTTTACAGGTAGCTTTTTTTACTGTAAATGGATGCATTGTGTGATTTACAAGTTAGCCCTTTTGTCTTCAAAAGTGGGGTGTTTACCTTGTAATATTACAAATGTCATTATTATTAAACATCAGAATTCAGTACTGGCATCAACTCTGTTGAGAGAAAAAGTTATGTACACATTCAACATTTTTTGCTTAGAAAAACAAAATCCATCTAAAATACCTAACTTCAGTAAAGCAAGAATATCAAATATAATTTTTTATGTGGTTGTACACAAAGATATTACACTCACTTCAACACTTATGACTCATACATTCAGTACCATTTATTGCTGCTATGTTATGTTCCTTTTTATAATTGCTACCAACTCTTAACTTACATATACATAGACAGAACATGTTAGAAAGGTACAGACCTCTGTAATTTTATGTTCATACACCCACTGATTTATACAGTGAATGTAAAATGAACGCTCATTTGAAGGGAACATGTGTCTGTCTGCATATTTTGTCTTTGAAACCACTAAATGAGTATCGGTGAAATGTGACAATAGAAATCTGCACTAAATGCTCATTAAGCTATGTTATGGCATGTATTTATCCAAGACATTTCATTTTAAAGTATATAAAGCTCAAATTTAACTTTATTGATTGGCTTCAATAATTATGTATGATATGAAAACTTAAACATGTTTCAGAAATCATTAAGGTATTCATCTTTATTTCACACGTGTTTTAATATGCTTAATATTTAATAAAAAATAAAGAAATTCAGATTTTTGGATAGTATCTTCTTTCTAAATTTTGTTACACCTTTCCACCCTTGTTCTCTGGTATTTGCTTTATAAACCAGACCTTGATATTCTTTTTTGTAACCTGCAGCTGCTATGTGGGATTAGATTTTCCAATAGTAGATATATTTACATGTTATACTCATACAGTGAAGGTTCCAATACTCACACAGAATGACAGTACATTGAATGTTTGTTGCAGAGTGCCAAAAATATTTTATTGCTCAAGAACTCACCAGCAGATACAGCAGGTGGTACGTGAACTCAGAAAAACAGTATACAAAGATGTGAAGTAAGTGTCTTTCTAATTCATGACTGGGTGATATATGAAGTTCATGGATTATTATCATTTGGGGTGTGACACTATGCAGTTTGGTAGATAGGTACTGGTTTGTCAGAGAAAGTTGCTTAAAAACACAAAACACCTTTTTTTTTTAAATTTTGTAATTTTATATGCATTTTTTGGTGACTGTGTAGTCAGACAAAAGTTTTTTTCAGCATTTACGCAAAGTGTCATCTTCATTCAAGTGCCTTATAAATATTTGTTAGGTTTCTGTTCTGTTGAAAAAATATTGAAACATAATCCATTCACCAAGATTCAGTAGGTTTGTGATTCGTACAGTGTTACAGTTTTCTCTTTGTAAAGGGACCCTAAAACCATACTGAATACATTCAGCAAGGCAGTTTAGGCACTGAGGCACAATGATTTTGACTTCAGTTATAGAAAATGTCATGTAATGAATGAGAACACTGCACAAGAATATAGTAAAATATGAAATGGTTTACAAAAAATAGACGCATGCTTAATTTTACCTTAAGCTTACAATAAGTATGTACACATGGTGAACATTATAGAATTCGTGGCAGGTGGATAAAACTGTACTAGCTAAGACATTCTGGACAGTTTGTCTTCCATTTTACCATGTAGTCCACCATTTTATATTCTCTTTGCTGATTTGTTTATTTTCATAACTTAAAAGTAATGTTAGGCACTAAATAATGTAATGTATTAAGGTACAAAGTAACAGTGTTATTTGGCTTGAAGGCTGTAGATGTTGTCATGTATTGTTAATTTTTTATTTCAGAATGACAATTCTCTCCAGTAGAGAGCATACTTGCATACAGACACCTTGGAGAGGTCATTCATTCCGAAACAAGACAGAAATGTGCCTTGCTCTGCTTGACCCTATTGAGGTACATACAGTAATTAGGCACAGTTCTAAAATAGTGGTACCTGGAACTCACAGGGATTTCTTCTTCTACTAGAAATAACTAGTTTTTGTTTCTTCCTGCCGCATTACTCACAATTATACAAAGTCCAGCGGGAAAACTGTGAAATGTTACGGGTTTTATATTCTAGAAAACATTGGACTTAGCCATCATAATGCTAATTCTTTTGAAAATGAATTAGAAAACAAGAATATTATGTAATCAGTGTTCAAAATTTGGGTTGTTATGTGACATTAAGTTTGCATCGATCCATACTATTACAGGAATGAAGGCACAGAATACAGCATTAAATGTAGGGAATATTTTGTTATATTCATTAAATTCAAGGCATTTTTTTATTGGATTTAATTTACCATTTTAAAGTAATGCCTGATATTCATTTCTTCTGTTAGAGTGTCATACAGGCATTAAGGTAAATTTGAGTGTTTGTGAGACTCGATACAACTGGTAGTAGGCATGGTAACTCATTTGATATACTCACTGTGCTGTAGGCTGAAGAGGTGATGAATTTCATTTCTATTTCCTCCAGGGGCAAGAAATTATTTCTTATCTGCAAAGTGTCCAGAATGGCTCTGAGGCATACACAGTTTCCTGTTTTTTATGTTTTGTTGACTGTGCATCCCTGTATAAACTTGTAAATAAAGCCAGCTTGGTGCACGATTGTACTTAGTATGTTTATTTCTTTTCTCTACATGTTTCAACCCTGCATATCAGTCATCCATACAGAGTGACAAGTACCAAGTGTCACATAGATACAGTTGTATCTCCTGATGATGGCATATAGTCGCCTGAAACATGTAAAGAAAAGAAATAAACATACTAAGAAAAACTGTGAACCAAGTTGGCTTTATTTATAAGATTATACAGTTTCCTGTCTGGTGGATATGTGGGTAAAGCAACAGGTTGTGAACCTGACCACTCCTGCCCATGTGGTGCCAAGGTTAAAACTGTAGTTACACCCCCTACTTTTCCATGTGCCTTCATGGTGTTGTATGAAATTAAAAGTGGTGCTACTGTTACTCGGAAGACCTTCACATACAGATATTGAAATTGTGGTTTGTGTGCTTGATGTGTAATGCTATAGATAATAAAGTAGGAAACAAATTGTGCTTTTTCAGGGACCTGGATGCATGTACAAGAATCCCCGTATGTCATCACATACTGCGCTTGAGAGCTGCAAGCTGGGGTCGCCGTGGGACTTGGAAGATCTAGTACAGGAAGGCCGAAGACTGAAGTGTTGTCCTTATTTTGCATCTCGGGATCTGATAGCCACAGCAGATATTGTTTTCTGCCCATATGTATATCTCATTGACCCAAAGATTAGAAATACCGTATGTACCAAGTTGGAAATTGTAGATTAAGAGAAAACACTTCTCTTTGATGTATTACTCTGCTGTGGATTGAAATGTTCTGATCTTAAGCAGATGTTTCTTGTTGTAAGTCTTTGAATTTCTGTACCACCACAGATGTTACCCCAGTGACATGTCATGCTCCTTCATCACAATGTCCCAAGACAATACCTGGATGCTTATGGCTTCTGATAGACCATCATACTTTTCATCTGAACTAAGAACTATTTTAATTATATTAAATATTTTATCCCATTATAACAACCATTATGTTATTTTTAAAAATCCTCTTCAGATTTTTCTACATTTTACTTCTGATTCTGGTAAAAATCCCAGATAAGCTTTTTTGTGATGCTACATGACATTAATTGGTACAGCATCAGTAACCCTATAATTTTTTAGGGTTGTTTGACCATGGATCTTCCTCATGAAATAAAGTGAAATGCCAGCTTGATGCAACTAGGTACTTTTATTGATGTATTCTTAGCTCAACATGTTTCGGGTACACATGCCCATCATCAGGAGCATTAGATGTTGAGTTGCAGCATATGGTTTTCTGCACCGAGGTGTTGGATGGGTGGTGGTCTTCAGAGCCACTGCATAGGTCGACCATCCGCACAGTACACACGACCTACTTGGCTGTCAAGACCACCACCCATCCAACACCTCGGTGCAGAAAACCATATGCTGAAACTCAACATCTAATGCTCCTGATGAAGGGTGTGTGTACCCGAAACATGTTGAGCTAAGAATACATCAATAAAATTACCTAGTTGCATCAAGTTGGCATTTCACTTTATTTCCTGTAGTTTTTCTTATTAATGTTTAATATGATATGTAAACCACCTACAACATTGTGCATCTGTTATTCCTTTCAACTTGTTCACTAACATTTTGGAAGAATCCATACTCGTTTCCTTCTAAAGGACTTTTGCCACAATTCCAGTTAACCTTTCTGCTTACTGTGACATTTTATGAATGTTTTTTTCTTTCTCAGCTATTGATTGACTTTGTAAGAGCATAAATGCCCTCTGTTGCATTCTCCATGAATGCTTGAGATATGACAGGTCTTGATGCATCTGCAAATTGTCCAGTTTCACAGAACTTATCAGTAAGCAGTTCCATACTATTGCAAGACATTCAGGGTTGATCAAACTGAATTTTCACTTATACTTTATATAAACTTTTACTTTTAATTTCAATTGAATTATCCTAACCCTGATAGGCTGAATTATTTTCTCATGTGAACCATTAGACCTATATGTATAGAAATGTAAATGGTTTTAATTATTAAGCATTACAGCACTGAATGACACACAACACATAAGTGCCTTCTTGTTGCATTTACTGTGAAGGAATATAGTAAGCAAAACAGTTAATTATTACAATGCACAGAATTGCCGAAAATTGTCAGTTAGTTATGTAAGTACAGTGTATTATTAAAGCATTGTAACTGACTTCTGATAACATGTAGAGTTGTGGGATTAAGGAAATTTAATTGATATTAATAGCTATATTTTTTACCAGGGATGTCTCCTGGGGGTAAAGACGGCCGGTGCGTAGGGCTGACAACCTTACCACCTTCATGTGCTGACTGTTTTGAAATCTGGGAGCCTGAACCTCCTGGAACTGTCAGGGGCTGTCCAGGCCTGTACAGTGATTTAAAAAACAAGCTATATTTTGGATCCAGGCATGAATAGGTTACCACATTTTGTAAAGCACAGCTATTAAACATTCATGTACAGCCTATTTTATTTTATCAAAGTGTAAGTAGTTGAACAGTTTCTTCTAAGGACATGTGTTGTTAACACCTTGCCGTCCGGCCACGCAGAAATGCGTGATTGCTATCCCATGCGTTGTTGAAGGGTCACGCATATCTGCGTTTTCTTATACAACATGCTGCTCATTTTCAGCGGGTCTGACTCACTTATTGCTTCAAGGTTATCGACAGCTTGATGAGGGATGCTTGGTCTCAAGTTACAAATAAACAGACCGGTCCTGACCCTCTATTTTTAGAACCATTGTTAGACTACAACAAAGAGACCAATCATTCAGTTATTCTCTCTTTTTTCCTTCAGTTGCAATCATGGCTTTGCATAGGAATGTTCTGCAAGAGGACGATATTTGGTGCAAGTTATATGCCAATACGCATTCCGATGTCTCTGATTATAGTGACAATGAAAGTTCGGAGAGTGACAGTGACGTCCCCACTAGTTCACTTAAACAATTGCAATCTTCTCTCTTAGTTGTTACTAGTGACAGTGAAACAAGCACAATAGAGGAAGAATGTAGTGAACCGGAGAACTCTGATGATATAACACATGATGTGTGGTGTAAAAACGGATAAAAAACCAAGCAATGAGCCTTTCCTTGGAACCACAGGTCTGAATATAGTAACTGATAACCCTGAGTCTGTTGCTGAAGTCATGAGTTCAATCGTTGGTAATGATCTTATACTGTTACTTACTGAACAGTCTAACCTTTATCATAGTGAAAATGCCGAAAAATGGAAAGTCTCGCCTAAAACACTGAAGTGGTCCAATATCACACCTGAAGAAATGAGAAAGTTTTTTGGGACTAATAATTTTGATGGGACAAATCAGAAAGGAAAATATAAGAGACTACTGGTCCACTGACCCCACAATTTCCCACCTATTTTTCCTCACACTATGAGTAGGAACTGTTTTGAATCCTTTAGGTTTCTGTGACCGTGCATCATGAGCAAATTGTGAAGTGAGAGAGAAAACCAACAAGATGCATCTTGTTGGTTTTCTCTCTCACTTCACAATTTGTTTTGAATCCATTTGGCAGGCTTGGCATTTTAGTGACAACAGTCGGTAAATACAACATTCAGGGCAGCTATTCAAAATTTGGCCCATGTATGAATATTTTGTACAGAAATTTAGGTCAGTATACAGCCCAAAACAAAAACTGTCATTTTATGAAGTCATGATCCCATGGTGGAATCGCCTGAAATTTAGGACATACAATCCAAGGAAAAATAACAAAATATAGAGTGCTGGTGAGAATGGTTTGTGAGGCGGTATCGGGTTATATCTGCAACATGGAGATATACTTAGCTGAGGGAAAGAATTTGGAGGACACAGTGTTAAAACTTTTGGACAGAAACTCTGGCCAAAGTCATCATGCCTATCAAGATAATTATTATAACAGTGTGAGATTAGCTCAAACATTGCTAGACAGAAACGTGAGAGTCTGTGGCACTATGAGGGCTAACAGGGGCATTCCACGTGACCTGGAAGAGGACAGCAAGCACTTGAAGAAAGGGCAGTCAGCGTTCCAGAGAAAAGGTGACATAATGGTGCAAGTGTGGAAGGACAAAAGATTTGTGTGTAAGTACAATCCATGATGCAACAATTGTAAACACAGGGCAGAAAGATGGGAAAACAAACATGGAAATAAAGAAGCCATATGCTGGTGTCCAGTACAATAAATTCATGAATGGCATGGACAGGGCAGACCAGTACCTCAGTTATTACTCAGTTCTGAGGAAAAGTGTAAAATGGTCAAAAAAAGTAGTACTGTATCTGCTAAACTGTGCTCTCTTCAACGCATTTTTTGTGTACAGGACACTACAAACAAAAAAGTAAAGTACAAGAACTTCCTGCATGAGGCAGGAAAGTCCTGGATATCAGAAGTCCAGAATCGAAGTGAGTCCACTTCTGAGGACCTTCAATTGCCAGAGAAGCAAACAACTCCAAAGGGGCCTAAACAGGACCCGCCAGGCAGACTCTCCGGTGATTTCAGAATACACAAACTTGAAAAAATTGTTGGTGGTTTGGAGGAAAAAAGGAAGTTCCCAGCAAGACAGTGTAAAGTGTGTGTTGCACATAAGAAGCGAAGTGAAACTAGATACGTTTGTAAATTCTGCGTTGTTCCACTTCACATAGGGTCTTGTTTTGAGAGATACCATTCAGTGACGAACTACTAGACTATCTACATGCAGTTTCTGCAGTCTGGGGCTCAGGAGCATAATTTACAGTGTCAAAACATAAGTAAGAATATGTTATGGGGTTGAACATTCAAAGTGTTTAAAACGTACGGGAACTGGGGGTTTTTAATTAAAGGGCCATCCGGTCAGCAGTGTGTTAAAATGTCAGACATTTAATGTTTCAGAATCCTTGTACCTGCAAGGTTTATTGTATTGTCCCTTCATTTTATTACAGTAATTGAAGTTTAAGTGAAGTTGCAGTATTCAGAGTAACTGATTTATGTGCCAAGATAGTCCTACACTCAGAATAGGGAGAAGAGGTACTGTCGCAGTGTGTTTCCTTCACTTACTACTGTCTTGTATATGTGGTTGTTGTTGAGCGCAGTTGAAGTCATATTCAAACTGATGTTACAGATGAATCTGCAGCTGCGTGGAGCAGTCATATTGCTGGATGAGGCACACAACATTGAAGATTGCTGCAGAGAGGCTGGGAGCTATTCTGTCCTGTATGATGACATATTTCAGTCAATGAAAGACTGCAAGAGGGTTGCATCCATGGAACTCTTACCTGAAGTTCATAACAGTCTGGTACAAAACCACGTATTAAAGCTGTATGTGTGTGTGTGTGCATTTTGTTGTTGTAAATCCAAAATAATGTTCAGGTTGTAAAGACATCTTTGTTATGTTAAAATCATCCATCTGAATGCAGAAATTGCCTAAACTTGCAAATTAAGGTTAACTGACCAATGATCTATACTTTGACAATATTTCCAGACCTTCTGTCAGGCTTGTTTATTTGAGGGGGGGGGGGAGGTAGGAAAATAGTCAAAATTACTGGTTTCATTTTCCACAGAAGCTGTGTCAAAGTGTATTTTTCATACTTTTGCAACATATTTTCCTTTGTATTGAAATTATGGTCACAAAACAACTTTTAGTTTAGATATTTGCAGGAATTTTGACTAATTCCACTTCATGAGTGACACTGTTTTCTTGTTGGTATTTTTAAAGGCACACAACATCTTTTAAAAATAAGTATACACAACAACACAAGTTACCATTTTGCATTTCATGTAATTACATGTGGGTCACTTCTATGGCAGATGTTAGAGGGTGAACATGTACCCTGGAACAGTTAGCAAATGTCTTAGGGGTGTACAATGCCTGTGATTACAGAGGCTCACCTCACAAGAATTGGGATGTTTATGTTACGGTTCAGTACGATAAAAAATATTTGTTGTGTTATAAGTAAGGAGGGAATGATAGTGATCCAAACTCTGAAGTGGACACAAATTTTTGTATATGTAAGACATCTTGGGATGGATAGTAAAGACATAAAAGGCCTTTTAGGATGGTAACGAGAAGAAATAATAGATATTGGATAGGATACAAAAGTAGTGGGAGTTAATTTTCACCAGTTAAAACAAGCAATTGACAAAATATTGAACAGTCTAAATTAAACTCAACAAGAAACAAAGAAACTGGGGCGGGAGAGGCAGAAGATTTACAAAGTGTGAGTTAGAGTAATTTTTGCAAGCTGCATCATGGACCTTCCACCTGCTCCCTGAATTTTGAATTTCTGTTAGAAATGAACTACAAGAAGTCAAGAGCTTAAAATTGGTATCCTTTCTTTCATCGACAGGTTCTACAGTTTTATGAGACCTGATGGGCTTGATTCAAAAAAGGAATACTTGTTTCTTGATTTTACAAGGAACTGCCCATTGGCATTGCTGCTACAGCAGCTATGAGTTACATTAAGCTTCACACCCAAGGCATATTATGGCCCTTTTTCCATGGGCCTAAACAGCAGGGGAATGAAGCTGACTTCTGACCTTTGTCTGCAGCCAGGGATGAAAAGTCTCTTAGGGTCATTGGCTGCACATAAGTCATATTTCTCCATGATATTGTTGATTGAGCATAGGAGCACTTTACTTTTACCACACCTGAGATTTTACCATTGTATTTATGCTTCATTTCTGAATACTGCCCGTTGTGTTCTAGGCGTTGTTCTTAAATAATTTGATGAATTGGATGTCACAGAAGATTCATTGTGTACAACAGTGTCAGACAGACAGGGAGCAAACTGAGGCTGGAACTTTAGGTGGAGTGACTGCTGTGGCTAGCTTTGAGGAGCATGACATCAACATGGAAAGCATAAGGGAGTTTAAGGTGAATATCGTAAACAAGAATGGAAAGTGTGCAGGCATTTTCTGCTGTAAAATCAGATTATAGGTGTGTGTGTCACATTAAAAAAAAACTTCTTTTCATGGTGCAACAATCCCAACTAGGCCAGGGCCTCCTTATTTTCAAGGCTTCACAATCACTCTCACACACACCACACTTGGTAGTACTTCTCTGTATGAGTGACCAGCCCATTGCTGAGATCTCTACCTGACTACACACAACACTCACAAGACACAGAAATCTATGCTGCCGGCGGGATTCAAACCTGTAATCCCAGCAAGTGAGCAGCTGCTGACCCAGACTGTGCAGCCACTGGGATTGGCAGACAAAATATGCTGACTGAAAATATGGTTGATGATTATACTTCAAAGAATTCTGATAATGGTTTATGAAATGGGAGCACAAATTTTCCAATAATCTAGGATCCAACTGAAGATTTTCAGGCACCAAAAGAGTGACGTGAAGCAAGATCCATACTGAGCATTTACAAATAATAGGCACCACCAGACAATTTAGTCACCTGGGTAACCTGGTGCTCAGAATTTGTGCATCTGTGGTGTATGATCATAGTTGCAACTGAAATTTAGCACATTGTCCTTTGTCTGAGGCTAAAAGCTCCACACTATTTGGGAGGCTGGCTCTGCCTCTGTTTTCAGGTACATGGAAACAGGCAAGTCTTCTGTGGTAAATCCTTCAGAAACAGCTACTCTCAGACCCAGGGATCAAGCCTGTGGAAGACTGTGGGTTTTTTAGCCAGAGATGATAGACTGTGTCCAAAATTTTAGGCACAGTTGTGACTCTGCCATGTATAGATGGTTGAAATGTTTGTACAAGAGTAGAGTATGAAATAAATGTGACATCTCAATAACAGTAAGAATCATTGTACTGTTCCAATTTCTTTTCTTTTCTTTTCTTCTCTTTTTATGGCCCATGATAACAACCAGGCTTACCATGTAAACCAAAAAGCAAGGGCTTGTGCTGCGAAATTGTTTAGAGACTGTACAGTTTGTAAGAAATTTTGTATCACAGAAACTACTTAGCACATGAATATAACTGTATATTTTGTGAACATTTGTTGCAATAAGCTGAAAAGTTTGGTTAATTCTTCATTTGAAGCTCCGGTAGTGATTGGCTGGGAGAATGGGAGGCTGGGTGGGCATCATGGCCAGTCTGTATGAGAATGGAAAATCTCAACCCCATCAGGGTTTGATCCTTAGACCGTCCACCAACTACACTATTTTTGTCTTTGCAGAGAAATGTGATGGAGGCAGTTGCAGAGACCATAAATGAAGAGAATATGCATCACACAAAGGAGTCTTTTGAACGACATGGTATATGGCGAGCCACAACTTTTGTGCTTGAAAGGCTGTCACTAGTTTTTGGCTTCATGTACGATAATGACATGAAGCACATATGGGACTATTATGTGGTAGTAAGCAAGAATTCAATTGTGGGCTCAGCTGGAAAGAATGTGAGTGACATTAATAATCTAGGTGTTTACACCTGTTTCACTCTCCGAGTGCAGATATTTTGCAAATATATGAGAGTGTTTAAAAAAATACAACAAGAAGATATTAGGTGCAGTTTACAGCTGCAGTTCTACTGCTGTGTCAGATGATACCAAAATTTTAAATTGTATTAGATTTTTAAAAAATATGCAACTTTTTTTAGGTCATTTTTTGTAGAGTGTGGTTTCAGTAATGAAAATACAAAAAGCGACTGTTTTGAAGACCCAGGCATTGCATGTAGGATAAAATTGAAGTGTTGTTTCAAGAAATAGGATAGGGGTGTGACTCATCTTGCTCAAGACTGGGGGCCAGTGTTGGGCTGTTGTGAACATCATAATGATCTTTTGGGTTTCATAAAGTGTGGGAAATTTTTTCTCTAGCTGAGGAACTGTCTTTTTTTTTCTGTTGCTTTGACAATATGATGGTGATTGATCACCTTCATCTTCACCAGCATCATGTAGTACACACTGAATTCATCTCAACCGTTGGAGCACCCTAAACTATTTCTTCTCAGCGTATTAGGAAGTCTACGTAACTGCGTACATATTTTATGTGCTACAGTGGCATTGCTTTAATCTAGCACCCACTGGACCCGATTGGTGCTGGATAATCAAGTGTTCCAGATTATCAGGGAGTGCTTATACTGACCTGAGTTCTTATATATATTTTTTTTACCGCCCTCAGAAAGCACGCACTTGTCATTTATTGTCATTTTGTCATAAAAAATTTAGCGTAATCAATTATCGGATTCCAGTCATGGGTTTACCTTCATAGCACACTTCTGTAAACCACTTATAGATCACCTTGTTAATTGTGCTAATTTGGTCTTTTTCAATGTCTGTCACTTGGGAAGGTCCTCCACACTTCTACGTGAAGCCACACACAATCCTAATTGGTCCTTCCATTTCTTTGTATCACAGATAGTTGACAATCCACTGCTGTTAGAAGCCATAACTTCTCTTCATCTTTTGCCACCTTCAGTCCTCATAATTATTTCAAGTTTCTGATGAATCTTTAAAGTTACCTCTTTCTCCTTGTCTGCAGTACCTTGCTTACTCATCTTTGGATCTTTTGATGCCATTATAATAGTTTAATGGGCTCCTTAAGTAGCAAGTAACTCAAAATGAAATCACAGAATTAGTTCACATGCATAAGAAATCGTGGAAAGCAGAACTTCGGTCTTGGGACTACTTTCCTTAAGTGCCAAACTATCAGTAGTGACAGATAAAAAGGATTTATGCTGTGTTTGTTTTTTGTGCTTCAGAAGTGTCATCTTGTGACTGCACTGTCTTAGTTAACGGTTTTGAATTACAAGAAATGAGGAAACTAAGTGTTCAAGCCAGGCCCAACATTTCAAGCACAGAATATCTGATTACTTTTCATGTGGTCAGGATTATTTTATAAGCGTCATCATGTGAAATGCAGATGTCTGCTTTACACTGGGGCTCTGCATATGGTGGGAATCATTTTATTGCATTTTGCTTTGTTGTGTTGACCCATGTATATCTAGGAATGACCTGTTAACATGGACATACCTAAACATAAATTAAACTCTTCATCAATTCTGTAGGTTTATGGTGACAGTGCATTACATACAATTACTATTCTTGCAGTCATGGACTTTGTTCATCATCTTAGCAATGAAAACAGAACACAGCATTTCTAGAACTGAATCTGTTTCCATTCTAAGGCAAAGACATAGCTGAGAAGAATATGTTTTTTTTAATAATTTGTTATGTTCAGAGTAGTTTGATGCACATCGTCCACTAACCCAGTAATACAACTGTAAAATTTCCATCTTAGCATATCCACCAAGTCTCTAAAGGTTCAGTCTCCAAAGTGGTTCATATTCTGTTAAACATTTGCCTTTTTTATGTTAGAACCATAACCAAAGAGACATGTAGATATGGTTGTTATGTTCAGGAGCTAACAGGTGACTGGAGAAATGCAAGTGGCAGATCGAGGCTGATGGTGGAAGAGGATGATCCTCATTTAAACTGGGGATATTACTTGAACTTTTTGTGCATGAACCCTGGTGTGGTGTTCCGACCAATTGCTGATGTGGTGCGCAGCATTGTGTTGACTTCAGGCACACTAGCACCTCTGGTTACCTTCAACTCTGAACTTGGTACTAACTTTATCAATGAAATGCAGGCCCTTCATATCATAGATGAGAATCAGGTATGTCACCATCTGTATTGTTATACTGAAACATGTGAAGTTTGAAGTTCTTACGACAGTGAATATTAAGATCACTGTCTTTTGGTATGTGATATCATGTAATGTAGCAACTCCATCAAACATGAAGATGGACAGAATTGGTTCCTCAGAATTATTGTTACCCAGCTATCAAACTACATGATGTCACTTCTCAGAAGACTGTAATCTTGATGCTGATAGATAATTGTACATTTTATTTATTAACAGATTTGCTTAATGATATAGCATGGTGAAATGCAGTATAGTAAACTGTCAATTATCTGTACCAGACTGCCCAGTTTTTGGGTTACCTATCTATGAAAACATTGTATTAGATCCCATATTCCAAACTCAACTGAATTATTTGAAGTATATTTGTGTATACAAGGTTCTGGTTAGGTAAGCGGAAGGATAGAGGCTACTTGGAAGACTTAATTTAATTTAGGTTTCAGTTAACACACAACATATAATATCAATTATGCTTTAATGCAACATGTTTTGACTCGGGGGAGTAATCATCATGCTACTTTAAAACCATATTGAGGTGTACAAAGTAACTGTGCACATTTGGGATCCCAAAGGGCTTGCAATAATATGCATATTGTTTTAAGCCCTTTGGGATCCCAAAAGTGCACAGCTACTTTGATCATCTCAGTATGGTTTTAAAATAGCCTGATGATGACTCCCCTGAGTCAAAACACGTTGCATTAAAGCATAATTGATATTATATGTTGTATGTTGACTGAAACCTAAAAAAATTAAGTAAGCAACAAAACACAATGGGATGACCAAGTTTAAAGTACTTGGAAGACACTGACATAGATGGGAGGTTAACATTAAAATATATCTTAAGGAAAGAGGATCAGGGATCGTGCACACAATTAATCTGCCTTAGGATAGGGACACGTGGCCATATCTTGTGAGTGTCTTAATGAACTTTCGGGTTCCATGAAAATGCAGGGAATTTATGGACTAGCTGAAGAACTGCCGTCTTTTTAAGAGTGGCTGAAGGGAATGAGTTAACTAGTTATTTCATTTCTGCTTACACATGTGTGGATGTGACCTGGGTTTAGGTGTTAGCATATTAGCTGAGCAATAAAAGTAACTCATTGCAGGCTGGAACACTGGGTGTAAATTCCAGCAGCAGCAAAGAATTTTCTCTATGCCATCTTATCCAAATCAGCTGCTGGATGAACCCAGCTTCTAGACCTATGGATACTGAGATAAAGCCAGCCATTCATACCCACCTTAATCAAAAAGTTGCCTTTGGGCATGACTGGGATGACTTTTGCCGTAACATGGGAAGATCAGTCTAAAGAAATGATTGTGCAGGAAAAGTGATGTGCTGAGAGTATTAAAAGAAGGTAAGTATTGTACCTGTCTGTACAGTTAAGGCATGCAGGGGAAGTAGATGTTACCATCTTTTATTGTGAAGCAACCAGGCAAGAAACAGTGCCTGAAAATTCAACCATACAGCTACAGCTCAGGTTTTAAGTTTATGCATATTCATGTCTGAGTGTTGTTTCAAGAATGTACTAAAATGGCAACGGCACACAAATCATGATAAGACACATAAAGTTACAACAAGAAAAAGGAGTCTCCTCTCCCCCTACCACTCCCCCCCCCCCCCCAAAAAAAACAAAAAACACAAAAAAACGGCCCCACAAAAAAAAAAAACAAAAAAAGGGGGGGTTT
>Ga0136643_10005761_pt1 | contig 17574 bp, 11 predicted proteins | sample TergutLab28metaG_FD_96883 | JGI IMG/M metagenome (GOLD analysis project Ga0136643, IMG submission 96883) | Labiotermes labralis P1 segment gut microbial communities from Petit-Saut dam, French Guiana - Lab288 P1 (version 3) (version 3) | ecosystem: Host-associated > Arthropoda: Insects >... | reverse complement strand
TTGATAAATTACGCACAGTAAGACATTAGCAACATTAAATAAATTAATAATAAAGTGTAGTATACACTACATTGTACATTTGCAGTGTACTGTCTCTCTCTCTCTCATAAGTATGAAAGTAAGGCATTCCGACGTTTTAGCCATATCCTCAAGAGACGATCGAGCAATAAAAAAATACATTACCTGTATTGTACAGTATCATGTACAGTTTCAAGGGGTGACAGAACAATAAAAATCATGCTTTTCCATCAAAGCGCTACACAAGCAATCAAAAAACGTGTTATTGTTACACATTTTACAGTGAAAATCGTACGTACGTACCTGTACATAGCCTGTAGTAAGAACATTTTGTTAGTTAAAAATATTTTAGCCTATTGTGGGTTATTCACCAACTTCTCCATTTTTTTTCTTTCTGAACGTAAACACTGCGATAACGCGGCAACTAATTCGAACAGCGAGAACGCTAGAAGCAGAATGTTGGCAAGTTTGCGCGGAAGCGTGGGTACGGGGACAAAGGAAGATGAGTCAAGTACTGGGCGTGTTCGGAATGCTGGATTTCACCATGTTACTGCCCGTTCTCGCTTGGCGCGCGTTTTTAAACGTATGAACCTTTTATTTCTTAATTTTCCAATTTTTTTTTCGGGCCGCGGCCAACTGCGGATATGACGGTCCACCTGTATATGTAACGTGTCCTAGACTGTATGAACCAAGACGGTCTCAAAACTCCGTACTGAAATTTGTACAAAAAATAACCTGTTACTTTAACTTTTTTTATTGTTGCACCGTGCATATTGTTACCATCGAAGTCTTTCTCTCTCTGCACAGCACACAACACTCACACCTCCATGGACTCGATATAACATGCTGCCACACCGCCGCATACTGCATAACGACTTATTGTTAATGACTGTTTCATAAATGTGACATTAGGTAGGCTCAAGTGTAAGCTCTCTGATGATGGTCGTACCGGAACATGTAGCAGCAGTTTTAATGTACTTTTAATGATTTATACGGCTGATATAAAGTGAATCTGTTGGTAAATGAAAGACTTTGATGTTACTTTAACGTGCATTAAAAAAATAACATTTTAATTTCGTTGAATGCGAAAATTTTTAATTAAATAATACCAGTTTTGCGCAGACACCAGTGGTGGTTAACCGAGTTCTTTCGGTTTAGTGTAGACATTTGTAAGGGGAGCCTGGCTAAATTAAAATAGCTGTCCTGTTAGCAGAATGCGAACAGAGTGTACTATGTATCAGCGTCAAAGATCTCCGCCCGTTGGCCTGAATTTCTGTGGTGTTACGTGCTAATTACGCGGTGCACCAGAAATGTTTTATATAGGAGTGGAAATCCGGCTCTAGTCTTCGTTAACCTTAGACACGAGATGAAGATGAGTGGTTAGCTACACGGCCTGGTTGCTGTACCCCGGGGTCAGAACCACTGGTAACTGTGGGACAGAACGCGTGAATCCCTGAGCCTCTCTCAGCCACAGTGGCGAAGAAAAGAATTTGCGCGAATCCGAGAGTCAAGTTCTATTCTTCGGTAACCAGCGATTAGCCTAGGTCCTGCACCGATTGACCAGGACGCCGCACGTACATTTATAAGGCTCTCGTTTGCCCTTTTAGGCGGCTTCGTAACGAATTTAATTTACGTATTTGCTGTGCCTTTAGTTGATCCGGTCCTCGCAACACGTAGAAATTTTAATTAAATGTCTTACTGACGTTTCCCTCCTAAGCTATAATCTCGTGTTTGGTGTCAGTCAGCAGAATTGCCTTTGTACCCGGAATGCCCTGAATAGATCACCATTATACATTGCGTTGGAGGTAGAATTTATTGTAGGCAGTGAAATAAAGCAATTAATGTAATGAATCATAAATTTAATTTATATTGTGCAATAAATTCAAAATTTCGTACGAAAGGAATTCAAACTTTATGGACTTTTATGTGTTGTAATGTTAATATTTTGAAACTGAAATGTGATAACGGGTACTGTTTGTTCCTTTTGTGCAGTGATGTAAGATACGAGTAGATTGTTCAGCGCTTCCTTACTAAGTGCTGTCTTCTTCAACTTCGGTTGAACGTTTGTAATCGGTTTTAAGACACAGTTGTGCAAACTGTTCATGGTCCCAGCGAAGTGACCAGCGAAGAGAGTAAGATTTAGTACCCACCCGTAGTTTGCCGGAATTTGCTGAACTGTAAATTACGGGAAAAGGAAATGTGGCATATGCGGAGCAATTGAAACCAGTTTTCTCCTTTCGCGCTCCTCCAAATTCTCGAGCATTCAGATTGGTCGATGGTGTCTGCATTTGCCTCGCCTAGGGCCTGTTACTTCGCATCGATGAACCCCGATCCCCACCCCCGACACACGCAGCCGTCTGATTCCCATCCAGCCGCCACTCTCATGGTCTGCTGCATCATTCCAGCCAGCTGCCCTTGCTCCAGACTTTCCAGGCCCTTCTATCGCTCTCTCACTCCCACCCCACCCTCCCCACCCCCCACACCGGGACGAGATTCTAAAAATAACTTCCACGACCTCCTGACCCGCGTTTTGCAGGTTGTTTTCTGCCATGTTGCCACCATTTGAAATATGGCGAAACAGAATGGTTCTCTTGAAATACATGATACAGCAGAAACATTTATTTTGCCGTACCTCAGAAATATCTGCTGCTTTAAGTGACCTACATTGCGAGAACATTGCCGATGTAGGCATATGAACGTACGGGGGAGGAAGTGAAGAGAGGCGGGAGAAAATTACGTAAAGAGGACGTGGTAGTTTATACTCCTCGCAGATATTACTCTGGTGACGAACTCACGGAGGATGAGATGGACAGAAATGTGGCACGCATGGAGAGAAGTGTGTATTGTGAAGGCCTGAAGGGAAGATGCTTAATGATCTAGGCGTAGAAGGGGTGATGATATTAAAATGTTTCTTAAAGAAATACTTTGAGGATTGTGGACTGAATCAATCCATAATCAGCCACATACACCAACAAATGCAGGCAGTTTATGTAAAATAAAAAAATCATCAATATCAATGAACTCTCCTACATATTTCAGGGATAGATCGCCATCCACAGGGAGACATTAATACCGAGGAATGCAACATCTACATCTAATTGTCATATACAGTCTTTATCGTTGCATCGTGCATTTCGTAGAGTCATTTAATTAGCACACCAACTAATGCATATACATAATTTTTTTTTACATTAAAACATTTAAAATCGCTCCAACATGTTTCGATCCTAAGATCATCTTCAGGGGGCTACACTGTTCCTTGTTAAAGTCACAAGTGACTTTTATGTATGTGCATTAGTTGGTGTGCTAATTGAATGTCATATACAGTGTTAAAAATAAGTAATGACAGCTATAAATATAAAAATTTGGTTACTATTGTTAATGTGATGCTGACATATTCTTGGATAAAACTGCTTGATGTGCCCCTGTATATACTGTATGTGGTTGTATGCATATAGACATCTAGTGTCGAAGTTTGCGATTCAAAAGGGTTAAGTCCCTGTGCCGTGTATTGACGTTGCCCGTAGTGTGGAGTGTTGTGGGCTCAGCGCACAACACACAATACATTTCTAGTCGTTTGATGTTTCATAAATCGATAACAGTGGTATTTTTGAAAGGCTGAAAGGTTGCTTTGTTGCGATCCGTATTGTGCATATGTTAATATTATTACGCCCGCAGACTGTTTAATATGGGTGTTACCGTTCAGTCACTGACTCCGGTTCAAACAGCAAGGTAATACCTATGAAACCTTAAGTTGTGGCAGTGGATTTGTTTGGGAAATGACTGCAGCTTTAGCTTTAGTCAATCGGGACTGGACATTTCAATTTTAGCGCACCTTTGCGTAAAGCGTGAATATTATTTGAATAAAAAAAGATGAAATTCTGTAACACGTGACATTTTGTGGGAAATTAACCTTTTGGCGCCGGAATAATTTTTTTTTATTTTAGCACACCCTGTATATAAAATGTGAATAATACAGGAACCAAATACGTTAGAATTATGAAACAAACTGCATTTTGAAGAGAAAAAGACGGAGAATATATACCATGTTTAAAATATTCGGTACCTATATTTGTTGAATAAATATATAAAATGCAACTTTAGAGGTTAGCGGTGCGGTACGACCACTATAGTTGACATTAGACGTCAGAAGGTTAAACAAACAGAAGAGCAAGGAACCTAGTCTGGTAGTGCCTGAAAACAGATAACTCTTCTAATAAGTTTGCAGAGAAAGGGGTTACGTGTAATAAATGAGTGTGATGATCCGAGATATTGTAGAAGTATAGTAAGGGTTCCTGGTTTAAAATTTATATTAATTTATTGATAATGACCGTAAGGTAAGTTCTAAAGTTCGTCGTGACCAACTTCCATGTCTGAGCAGAATTGTGATCTTTCAGCTGTTGTCTGCTCATCATTTATATGGAGTAATGCTGTCTCCGTCCGTGATCTTCAGCCGCGGTTACATGAAGTCTTCCTACGAGGTACGCGAACATTTATGTCACTCATTGAAATTAACAGCCAGCCCCAGGCATCTCACTAAATTGCTATTTAATTAAACTGTTCCATTCAATTTTATGTTTTAACCGGTTTTGTTCATCGTGTTCATTTACAAATGTTGCTTTTGACTTGTTCATCCATGTAGTTAATACGCATATACAGATATAAAAGGGAACGTGATTTATTTCTTTGTGGAATCGAAACGCCTAAAATATCACGTTTAAATCTCTTCTTCACAAATTATTAGTATGAGTTGCGTAATTACTGTCATACTAATCATAAAGCAGGTGCAGATGGAATGTAGTGCTACGTACGAAGTCCCACACTTCCACCAAATGCACAGTAATGCCTGTGTTGGCAACTATGATATATCCTCTCCTCTTTTGTGAGTGCATGGCCGAGTGTTACGCCGTAATAGAATTGCGTTAACCTTTTCCCAACGTACAGGGAAATACATATAGCGCGTACCCTTACATGAAGAAAATCTGCATTTTTCCCGCTGTGTATTGGTGAGTTTCCCGTGTTTCTTACAGCAAGCAGCTACTATTTTCCAAAACAGCGTTACTCAGTTCTTGGCAATTTAGACATGTGTTTCTCTTGGATATGGGAACAAAATTACACAGTATCATTTAGATGGAGTTCGTGTCTCAAAACCATAATCCACTGAGATGCTTCAGGCAATATTTGTGAGGCTGGCACTAATAGTAGTAATAGCAGTCATAGTACTAACACTAATACACTAAATACTCTATATTGTGTAACAATGTTAAAGTGCATTGAATACAAGCATCGCCATTCCGTGAATACGCCCACGTCCTTTGAAAGAACAGTGTTTAAAATCTTCGTAGAGCTGATTATAACGCGTTGTTACCGCTCAGGAAAAGGCTACCCTTTTGGCGACGAATTTGGACAATTCAGTTTTTTCGCACCTTTTGGTAAAATGTGAATATTTGTGAACAAAAAAAAAAAAGATAACATTATGAAATCCACGGCGTTTTGTGGAGAAAAAGGCTGAGATTGTACGGCATATCACAGAAAATTCAGTAAGTACATTTGTTAACCAAATATCATAAAATGCGGGAACTGCAGTGTAGCGGTACGCCTGACCTATACATAGGACGCACGGTGGGTGAAGGAGCAAAGCATAAGAAGAAACGAGATGGCCCTATGGCCTGCAAATGTGTGGTTGACAGATTTGCGTCGCACACATTATCTTAAACATTTGGCGAGTTATACTGGAAGCAGGCCTTCATGATAGCATTTCAGGAATGGGCCATTTAGTGTCAAATTACAGGCCTGCTGTTGTCAGTAATCATATAGTTATTACACATATACGCCTAAAATTCTGCGGTGATAAAGGAACCGCATAGCATAATGCTTGAGGTTGTGTATTTCGGCATCGGTGGGATACAGAACCAGGTGTGACGCCAGCAAACCTTTCTGAAAAACGATGTGATAAGAATTCCAGTGTTTGCTATAAGAATACAACAGAAAGTATTTTTATAAATACGTGTATAAGAGGTAGACTCCAGTTGAAATGTGATGGCACACGGTGACGCACGGGAGGGGATGTGAAGGGGAAACTGGCGAATGGAGTGGGTAGCCAGCCACTACCCTTCACACTACCTCGGAACATGGTGTATCCATCGTTACTACTGTTGATACGCACACCTCGGCTGCCAGTAGTCGACTGAACTGACACCACCGCCTATCTGAATGGGCTCGTCCGTTTCACAGAAGGACGAAATCGGGTTTCTGCGCGTGGGCCATCATTTCAAGTGGTCTCTACAACGTTTACTGGGACCGAAAACTGATGCCGGATAAGGAAGTACAGCACAACTGCATATTAGCTGACAACGCCGAAAAAAATACCCGCATGGTTTATATAGCTGGGTTTAATACGTATAATACTGAACTGGCTATACCGGCGTAAACAGTAACATACAGAAGCATGGAAGATGGTATGTGGTCAAACACAACTGTGTTACATGAGGTGTATTTAATGACTATATAATGAACAACTACATGATTCGGCCTGTACTGGCCGTCTTCAGGTTACCTTACTATAAGCATGCGCGCGCACGTGGTGTAGAGATCTCTACATACGGGCCTTATTTGCAAAAACAAAAACAAAACAGGAATGAAATAAAAAACAACACAAAACAAAAATATACAGAAAAATAAAGCTATTGTGGGGGTGTGCTCGGCAGGTATGAAGTTCTGTAGTCGTGCGGAGGCCAGCACAGGCCGAAATATGTAGTTGATCATTATATAGTCATTAAATACACCTCATGTGACACAGTTGTGTTTGACTACATACCATTTTCCAAGTTTAACACACACAACGGGGATGACACACTTCCTAGATACAGAGGCATATCAGATTAATCTTCCGGTGTCGTAAAACGGGTACCTCTAAACTGTTATTGTTATTGTTGGTGTTTTATTATAATGCTCATTATTATCACCAACGGTCTATAGAAATCGATAATAATAGATATTGATGTATAGTGACTGATACTGATCTTCCATAAGGAATAGACGTGTGGAATATCACCCACACTTCCGATCCGTTGCACTGGTTGCGATAGGCCGTCTTTTGTGCTCCGTACATACTGGAATCATACTGTTTTTAGACGCGTTCGCAAAACTGCGAAAAGGGACTTCTCCTTCGTCATGTCTGTCCATCCGTCTGCCTATCCGCATGGAACAACTCCATTCCCAGCGGACGGACTTTCATGAAATTCGTTATTTGAGTATTTTTCGAAAATCGAGAAAATTCAGGTTTCATTAAAATCTGTCAAGAATAACGGGTACTTTACATGATGACCTATGTATACTTATGATAATATCTCGCTCATTAATTCTTAGAATGAGAAATGCATAAGCCAAGAGTTGTAGGGAAAATAAAAACACAAATTTGTGTTAAATAACTTTTTTCTTCTGAGAATCCTGCCGTTGCTGGTGAGATAATGTGGAAAAATATGGTTCAGCCAGACAGGCCACAGATTACAATATAATACGGCGCATGTACCGTGCACTCTGAATTACTAAGGCTGCAGCCACACACTCAGAATATGTAATACTTATTGCTTTTCTACGGCAACAGTGGTTACGCGAACGCGCGTCAATGTCACATTTATACGTACACAGTCTGTCTTGTAATTGGGACAGAGTCGTCTGTGAGGTACGAACTGTTCCAAATCACTTTACAGATAGTTGGATTGCGGTCTTTGATTTAGTTTTTTTGAAGTAACGAATTTGTTTCAAAGACGCTTCGTATTGGAGAAATTTAGAGGCCTTTCGCAAATATATTCATTGTTGTTGTTGATGGAATTGTTTAAGATAAATTGTAATTGGTATAGTAGTCTATCCTGTTGGTAAGATGTGGGAATCCCCTATACCGTGGTGCTGATAAGTCTTTAGCTCGACCAGGAAGGAAAAAACCTCGGAAGCATGTCAGGGACTCGCGTGATTTCAACAGCATCGAGACGCGAACTGTCATCAAGTTTTTTTCCTTGCAAGGCAAGGCGCCGAAGGAAATTCACGCCATTCTGATAGAAACATTAGCTTGTTTCCTTCCTGGTCGGGCTAAGAACTTATCATCACCCCTGTAGATTTGTATGTGTGAAAAGTGAAAGGTAGTTTACGGTATTCTTTAAAACCTGCTGAAAATGGTTTTTAATACTTAGAAGGTTGTGATAGGTAAAATAAATGATGAATTCTGGAAATAGACATAGAATGAGAAGTGACGGTTTATCGACGAACATCACACATCTCTAAACCTAGATCCATTGAGATTCGTACTTTTCCGAACGCTGATGAAAATTGCGGGAAACGAATGAACCGCTTCTGGGTTGCCAGTGACCTAAGGCTGGTGTGCGATGGTAGGTTAACATAGCGCCAACAGGCGAAAGTAGAACCTTTGACTACGGTAGAGATGTATTTGTGTTTGATGTCGGAGATCGGTTTGTTTAGTTGCTCTCGTTACCGTGTTTTGGTCGAGTGGGGCATCGAGTTTATAGCATCCCATCGTATGAGGAGCACTTGCTTAATAATGATGATGATGATGATGATGATAATAATAATAATAATAATAAATGCTCTTCTGTTTTTAAACACAGTGCTGAAGACGGTGCATCAGTAGAGTTGTTCCTTGTAGTGCTGAAAGCTCTCTCCAGTTCTGAAGGTATTCATTCGGACTGCGCAGGACTTTCGAAATCATCACCGGTCGTAGATAAGCAGTTTGAGTAGCTGGCGAAGCCCCTGGGGAGTGATCCCTTCTTGTAAACAAATCACGTTACATATCATTCCTCTTCAACGTTCGGACGCAGAAATTATGACTGATTCGAACAGATCACACACACACACACACATATATATATATGTATATATATATATATATATATATATATATACGCGCGCGGTAGGGGTTATTTGTGTCATTATGATCTACTATACTAACTAACGTGTGTTTTCAGGTTAGACATTTTTAGAAAGCGTGTGATTCGGCATTCATGGCAGTCTCATTTGTTGTTATTAATTTAACAGAAAAGGGCAGCGGTTAATAATTGACATTGCTGCCTCATGCGGAGGCCAAAAGAAGCTGACATATTTCATGTACTTACCTTGTGCTCCGTATGAGACAGCGCTGTCAATTTAAACGTTTCTTCTTATTTACACATTGGTTACGATCGTTGATTTCCGAAATAAATTGTGCTTCATCGACTCTTAGTACTTACATTTGTTAATGCTCATGAATATTAATTTTAATTATTTCTTTATTTATTAAATATTTTTCTGTTTCTACTTGCGAATTATTCACACGGGTGCAAGTAGTACATTTTTATAATTTTTAGTCGTACATCCCGTCCGCTCTTGGCCGTTCTTTTGCGCTGCTCGAAGCTTTGTTTGTCCTGTCAGTAGTGGACGTAACCACGCTGTCTCAAATGGAGACTTTGCAGCAGCTTCAAATGATTTGGTGCGAGTGAATTATGGATTGTAAAGGACGTTGAAGGAAGTGATCTTGGACTAATTCAATGCACTCTCGCGGCATTTCTGAAGGGATTGAGGAGACTCATGAGAAAAACGGAACAGTCGGTGTTCCGGTCGAAATTCGGACTGGACATCCCTCGGATTCAGATCAGGAGCGTTGCCACTTTAACCGATTTTCTGTTGCGACAGCAACCCTGAAGTAGTTATTGAAGCGTTCGAAGGATTTTAAAACTGAATGCGTGGTGCACATTTGTTGATATTAATGATTTAATGGTTTCATGGCCGTTGACGGAATGTCTGTGACCACTAGCCGGTTGTTAAGAAAATCTTGTCAGCGCTGAAATCCGTAGCCCGGATGGACAGCCTAGTGAATCCTGTTATCCTGATGTATTTCTTCTCAATTTCGCACTTAATGTCAGAAGTTGTAGTCCTTTGACATTTCTATCCTCTTGATGTTCCTGGACGGAATCCACTTCCGTGAGGGGCACGCCCACTGGGCGTGAGTCCATTTGCTTCCGATGAAGGTGTGACGATGGGCAAGATTCTTGGCAGATGACATCCACCCACAGCATAACTTCTGATGGTTTTCACGTGTTTACGTGGTATTCTTTATATTCAGAAAGCAAGGAACCTTCCCAAGATTAAGCTTACTGGAATATTCTTTGGCATGGCTTTCATAGTCATTGTCGTCATCATCATCATCCTGATGTCCGTTGTAGGGCTAAGTCATTAAGGGCTCTTCCCATGAATATGTACTGTTTCTGGTGTCCACGTAATGTACTGGTACGGCTGTATTGTGCTGTATTATGCTGCATCATGCTGTATTTTGCTGCACACAAGAGTAAGTAGCAAGACATATGTTCGCCCGGGAAGTCTGAATTTTCTTGCACTTAACGGTATAATGGTGAGACGGACACACATTAAATAGTGTAACATTTCACGCACCATTCTCTTCGTACTTACCTGCGTGGAAAGTTGCAGTTGTCCGTTTGCATACCATGAGGCGTATGGGGAAGCGGTGGAGGTATAGTTCCACTCATTCTTAAACTCGATACTGGATGGGGGTGAGTGACCAGCTGCACACCTAGGCCGCTTTTTCGTTGGGGAGTGAGCCTCCTACAGGCATGGAAAAACAAAGGTGGATGGGCCTAGATACGTGGTGCACTAAGTACATCTCGCGTTTGCCGGGAATCGTACCTATTCCTCAACCTCAGGTCTTTCATAGGCCTGTCTGTCAATATTATTATTATTCATGTATTTTAATTATCTGGAGAAATACTTAAATACAACTGCTGTGTGTTTTCATTCGTAATTGTTTACTGAGGACTTTAACTGGCTTTTTACTTACAGCTCGTTGAAGATAATTTAACGTAATTTATTACTGCAGATTTGCAATATTTTCATTCTGTTAAGTGTAGAATTGTTTAGAGCAGCCGTCGGAATAAATCGGCATAAAAGCTGTGAATACGAGACTTGGCCAAATGTATTGTGGATTATTGAAACAAAACAAGCCTTTGCAATAGACATTAAATATTTTAATACATGTACCATGAATGGGCCAGCACGACGGCAGCATCTACATACATATTGTGTATACAGCCACCACACAGACGGACTTCATGAGAATTGTAACAACAAAATGGTTTTAGCCCATTTTATTATAAAAAGGAGAATTTTAATGTCTTAAAAATTTTAAACATTGAGATTTCAACAACTGTAGTGAGAACTGGCATAAAACCTACGTGAAATATCTAAAGTTTAAATTGTGTTACCAACAACTGCATTTGACATACTTGTGTGACTTGGCAAGGTACTAACTAAGAGCTCCCTGAGGATGAAACAGTAGTGTCGAAACATGTAGGAGTGTGATAATTTGTCAATCAATTGTGCATTTGTTGGTCATTGTACAGAATAAGACATGAAATAATTTCGCCGGGGACGCGAAATTCGTTGTTTAGTTTATAGCCAACCCAGTTCTTGAGAACCTGATCTTCGCTCATCTAGTCAAGCAGTTGGTCACTGTATGTATTGTCCGGAAATTCGTCACCGTATTCAAAACAGGTCCCTCTGGATCGTAACCTGGACCAGGTGGGTCCAGCCTATAACATAACTTACCATTATATTTGTTTAAGATCCATTTTAATATTACCATATTCCAAAGAAATCCCTCTGGGTCGTAATATGGACCAGCTGGTTCCAGCCCACAGCACATTGGTGTATTTGCTTATGGTCCATTTTAATATTACCGTATTTAAAAGAGATCCCAGTGTCTTATAACGTGTATCAGGTGGGTTCAGCCCACAACACAACAATACATTTGCTTAAGATCAATTTTAACGTTACCGTCTCATCTATCACGTTTTCCAGGTGGTGTTTGTACGTAAGGGGATTTTGACCAAAATTCCATAACTTTTTCGTGTATAAAATTGCAGTGCTGTATTTGTCTCAGGTTGTATGAGACCACACTGTAACATTGTATAAGACAGTACTATTACTGAGAATATATGGATCGAAATGTGACGACACAGTGACCATGTACACAACAGAAATAGATTTTATAGTGGAATATGAACACATTGTAGCACTTTTGAGTATGGGTGCCGTGTGAATTCGTGTTTGTAAATGTTACAACAAGTAGATGACTGGCATGAAGAGAAATGGCGCAGTCGCAGAGTTCAGGCGCCACTCGACACGTAACGGTGTAATGATTCATTCATATACAGTTTTAAAGTGCACGAAGTAGCAGTCATTAGCAGTGTAACGGTTGCTGCCTGAGGCCACTGCAGTAATTCGCTTCCAATTTGCTTACTGCGCTTGAAAGTGCGCTTTCTCATATTTGTTTTGCGATTTGCTCTTCTCCGACAGGAAAATAATGCCTTCGAGCTGTCTGCTGAAAGAAATACATCCACTCACCCCTGTTGTGTATTATGTTAGCCTATCATTTCTTCCGTTACAATTTTCGAGTTGAAAGATTTCGTAATAAGCATGGGGGTCTTCTTTCTTGAGAATTGGTAGACTCCAGTTGAAATGTGATGGCACATGGTGACGCACGGCAGGGGAAGTGAAGGGGAGACTACCTCGGAACATGGTGTATCGAGCATTACTACCGCTGATGCGCACACCTCAGCTGCCAGTAGTCGACTAGAACTGACGCCCCAGCCGATTTAAATGGACTCGTCCGTTTCGCTGAAAGACGAAATCTGGTTTCTGCGCGTGTGCCATCACATTTCAACTGGCCTGTACGCAGCTTATGTTGGTAGTTGTTCTTTGACATTTCGGAACAGCCTGTGAGTCCCATCTGCATCATGGCGGAAGCCTGAAATCTCTTAAATTGAATGCACTTGCTTTCTAAAACAGTGACTACGAATGAGTACAGATTTTAGTTACGTTGGTCAATGACCTTGGACTTCGTTGATATCTACGTGAAGTTTTGTCGTTTGAGAAGTTTAATATCTTGAATTTCTATTTCTGGAAAGCGTAGGCCGCAAGGCAGGTGATCAGGTGCTCACTATGACACGAAGAAGCCACTTCCGAGGAACTGATAATATTGCAAGTAGCTAATGTTATCTGCAGGAAATTAATAATAATAATAATAATAATAAACCAGAAATAATAGGAACAACTGGAACTATCACAAAGCCATTCAGAAAATACCTGACCAAATTACCAGGAAAACACGAAATCAACGAACTGCAGAAAACAGCCATATTTGGCACTGCACATATACTTCAGAAAGCAGTAACGTAAACGTACAGAACATTCAACGCGGGAAATAACATTACGTGTTTCATAAATTGTAACTATTGAATAGCTGAAACATTGTTCACCGTAGAAGCATGGTTTATTTCATGGGTAATATATAATGTATAATTGTAAATACCCTGCAAAAAGTTAATGATGATATGATGATGATGATGATAATAATAATAATAATAACACTGAAAATAATAACGACCTGTGGTGGTGGTGTTGATATGGTACATATTTAAAAGAACCCCGCATTTGGCTCTTATCCCGGGTGTCCATGATGCCAGTTAACAAAATGAACTCATAATGAGGAGGTAATGTCCTACGTCCATCCTCTTGTTTCTTCGCCGAACATATTGAACGTATATGTATTACCATTTTTTGGCCGTCTTCACCTAACATTATCCGCCGAATTTAATGTAGATCACATGGGTAAAATATAGTCCCGCTGCAAGGTGATCAGATCGGCTGAACTTTTCTGAAAAAAGAAAGTGCGTGTTGTTAAATGTAGATGTCGTCGGACGTGTTCATTTGAAACATTTTTTCTCTGTGGTGAGTGTTTGAAAAACGTGCGAAAAAAATTGTTTCGTTCTGCAGTATATGAATGAGGAAGTGTGTGCAAATTGCACTCAGAATGTAGTACAAATTTGCACTTTTCTCTGTAGACATTTACCGCACGAAGAAGTTGCGAAAGTAAATGTAGCGGCAGTACAGTCACGTCTGTAGGAGAAACGCCGTAGTAATGCCCGGAAGATGTCATTCTCCGACGTCAAAAACTATTCATCTTTTTGCTAGAATACCTCAGTTGTTCGCTCATTGTATAAAGGAACGCATACGTTCACCGACAGGAAATAGCCGGCAAATCCAATAAGCTAGTCTTAGGTCTCGTTGTTATTAGGTGTCTTAGCTCACTTACTTTCAAGCGGTACGGCCTTACGCCCATTGATAATATTAAAACTGACACGTCTGTTCCTTGTTACTTCCAATGTGAAGTAGGTACAGACACGGAAGAGAATCTGATTAACTTCACTGCACTCCATTGAACCCGTCACTAACGACCATGAGATGGCATACAACCACACCTTTCGCCTCCATATCGTGAAATCGACCTTGCTGCTACTTCGTTGTCCATATGAAGATGGAAAGAAAAAGTTGGTAAACCTTGGAAGCGTGTCCAGAAGGGCTGGCTGGTGAAGGCGCGGTGCGTAATGCAACTCTTAGGAATACCCTGGTCTGTAATCCCAGCAGTCTTTGGAGGTCACACCTCCTAGATTGCGAGCAGTGCACAATGGAAATCTAAGATTGTCTAGTTAGATGAAGTAAATATTATTTGTGTCTTGGATTATCTTGGGGCACGCGGTGGCGCAGTTGGTTGAGGCACAGCGCTACAAGCGGAAAGGTCGCGGGTTCGATTCACGATGGGGTCATTGTTGATTTTTCATTGACGTAATCCTTCCGGCCGCACTATGGCCCAGGGGTCGATTCAGCCTGTAACAGAAATGAGTACCAGGGGTATCTTCTGGGGGTAAAGGTGGCCGATTCGTAGGGTTTACAACCTTACCACCTTCATGTGCCGATTGTGTAGAAATTTTGGGAGCCTCAACCTCCAGGAGCCCTAAGGGCCTATCCAAGCCTATGAAGGGATAGCTTTAGCGTGGGTTATTTTAAGTCCTTCTTTATTTACAATTTATGTTAGAAATATTTCATTGATCCAGGCTGAACATTTTTTCTGTTAACAATCGCACCTCTGCACGTAGGCGTATGTATATATGTAGCCTGTGGATGTTCGCTGAATGGGGTGAGGCTGCTCTCGTACGGTAAAATGGAAGGAAGACGAAGATAAGCTGTCGATACCCTGTTTTATGCTAACATACGAAGTTCCTTTGGAAAGCCAGCTGTAAGGACGAGCACAGGATCGATAATGGACACGCTGAAGTTCGAATTTCGTACCCGTCGTTGCGAAAAACAAACGTACCCGCTTAGCTACGCAGCTGAATATTTGCACAGTTTCAACTAACAAATGCCCACAATTGTCATTTAATTCACAATAATATTTTTAAAAACATTGAACTCCTACATGTTCCGGACCTTACCGTTCGATCATCAGGGAGTACATTAATTGGTGTTGTATAAAACAGTTTTTAAACAGTATTTTAACCTGTTGCATATGTGGAAGAACTGGTGGCATTCTTCCGTGCAGACTGAATGTGTGTGTGTGTGGCGAGCAGATTTGTTACACAGTTAACTGAAGCAGCGTCTGGACATATCGGAGGTATTCATGGTACCACTTGTTCAGTCTGCACGGAAGAATCCCACTAATTTTTCGATGTAAGCAACATGTTAAAATGTTGTTTATTAACTGTTTTGTGTATCAGGAATTAATGTTCCCTGATGATGGACCAGTACGGTCCTCAACATGTAGGAGCTTAATGTTTTTAAATATATTATTGTGAATTACATGACAGTTGTGTGTATTTGAGGGTTGAAAGTTCGGAAATACGGCTATACTGCAAGGTCTGAACAATTTGAAGAAAAGGACAGTTGGGTGACTTTGGAATGTTACAGGAATATGTCTCGTGTAGGTAAAGATAGAGATGAACCTTGTCTTTGCACGCCACAAAGGAATATGGGGGTTTGGTGGTATACCTGAGCGGTTGGGGAATGGGAGTGGCCAGCATCTTGACCGGTGGCCCGGGATTAGTGCGTGAGGGGGCCGTGAATTAGGTAGATTCTGTTTTAGTATAAAATTGAGTTCTTTCTTTAGGATTTTACCTTTCTTAGTCTTTTTCTCATTACTAATACGGAAGTCGTTGATTATGTAATAAATTCCTACGTTGCCTTAATGAAATGTAATACATTTTATGTCTTTTTTCATGGCTCGACAGCCGTAGTGGGTCTTGACCTCCTCTTTGTTGAGGTTTCGAGATCGCAGTCAGACACACAACACTCGGTAGGATTCCTCTGGGCAGGTGATCGGCCCATCGCAGAGACATGTACCTGACAACACACAACAATGACAAGAGACAGACATCCATGCCCTCGACGGGATTCGAACACGCAATCCCAGCAAGCAAGCGGCCGCAGACCGACGCCTTAGACCACTCGGCCACTAATATCGGCTTTTGTCCGTTTATAATTTGCAAATATTTTAACACTGAATTCGCAAGTTGTGCCCAGTGGATCCGCGGCTTGAGATAATTTTTTGAAGGTGATTTGCGGAATTAGCGAGACTTTGTGAGCTCCAGAGAGCTGCCAAATATCGCTTTGAAGTACAGCGTAAGTACCGCCTATCAAGACCTCTGCACTTTGCACTGACAGAGTATTTATCTTTTTTGTGACTGAATAAATGGCGATTATTTCTGTAAACAGTATTAACAGCTTTGTCTCGCGATGTTGACATGTTATGTTTGCGGTGAGGTATGAAGTGAATTTGTACAGTTTATTTAGATGTATGATGTGTTTAAGAAGATTCTGGGTCGGAGTGTGAGACTGAAGTTAAAAGGAATGAAAATTCCAAACATTCACATGTTGTACCGGTTAGCACATATCTCAACGTATCCCGCATTTGAAATTTCAATACTCGCTTTCTTCTTAGGCCTTGCCGTTCGTTCCCCATACTGCTCTGTCCCAGCGAATAAACCTGAAAACCTATTTTCGTCACGAGCAACTGTATGAAGACGTCGCTGTCTACAGATTACGTAAAAAAAAAGTGGGATGTGTGTGCTCCGTGGTTTACTGACGTGGCAAATTATGGTCAGGAAGAAGAATGTGTCAGCTGTGTCACATTAACTTTAATAATGCTGATGTGACACAAAGCACTGGCTGTGCAAAACAGAGCTGCTGTAGTTATGTGTATAAAAAAAATGAGAAGCTCCATTAAATACGACCGTCCCGGCAGCAAATTGGAATGCACATGAATAACATGTCCAGATTTGTGGAGGGCTAGACCGTGGTCCAGGCTTTTTCCATGTGAATGTTATTTACGGAACATCGGATATGAATGGTTAAATGTGAGGGGAGGAAGAGGAGGAGGAGGAGGTTGTGGATAATATTACATGAAGAGGCAATTCGTGAGGCGTATGGTACATCATCTGTTCTTAGGTTTGTGAAGTGGAGAAGGTTATTGTCGCCTGAAAATGAGGCATCGGTGTACGAAGGTAGAAACGAAGCATGATTTTGGTGTGTAATCTTACTGGACTAAAACTAAACTAAACTCCGTGGCCTTAGTCCGCACGCGAACTATACCGACAGAGCGGCCGCCGCCGGTCGGCGAAGTTAGTGCCAACTTTTGCGGATAGAGGGGTGTCACGTGGTCAG
>Ga0136643_10005756_pt1 | contig 17579 bp, 8 predicted proteins | sample TergutLab28metaG_FD_96883 | JGI IMG/M metagenome (GOLD analysis project Ga0136643, IMG submission 96883) | Labiotermes labralis P1 segment gut microbial communities from Petit-Saut dam, French Guiana - Lab288 P1 (version 3) (version 3) | ecosystem: Host-associated > Arthropoda: Insects >... | reverse complement strand
TGTGTGTGTGTTTGTGTGTGTGTGTGTGTGTGTGTGTGTGTATCGTATTGACAACCAGTGAAGTTGTTTGGCCGGTGTAGGTTGGTTCCAGTGGCGGACGTTCTGTTGAATTACGTAACAGAAGGGAATGTTGGGATCAGGTCAGTAACTGTCCAGGCCGACTGTTCGTAACGGTGCCATTCATAATGTAACAACATCCAGTTAGGTGAAGGCGACACTGAACGCGCCACTCCACACATATTTTGGCCTAAAAAGTATTTGTCATTTCAGTTAGTATTCAAGTGGCTGGTGTTCTGAATCGGTGAAACGTGAAAATATCTTAGTATACACACCTCTTTTAACGTCTACAGCATCTTATTTGTCGAACACTGTTGTCGAATGGCGGGTTCACATCCACATCTCGGACACTGGCTGTGCTGGCTGAGGTTTTCGCAGTTTTCCTAAGTCCACACATGCCGAGGTAAGCCTTCATTTAGGCAACCGTTATTTCCCTTGTATTGTTCTCTAATTCTGCAATCATGCAACGTTATGTATCCGGGCAATTGACAACATCCTTTCATAAATATGTCATTTCATATGTAGGCGAGTTGAGTGTGGTTATTGTGAGAGTTTATAAACCTGTCTACGGGTTTGTATGAATCATTTTTGTATATGCATGATTGCAGAAGCAAGTATTTTCGAGATAAGTGTGCCAAAGAAACGGAAACCAGATTTTACTAGGTCGAGTCCTATTCAAGCTGTCTGTTTTTCATTCGCATGGAGCTGATTCGTACATGCAGAATAATGAAACGGCAGGCAGTGGAAGTGGACCCCGAACAAGAATGAACCTCCAGGCCTTCCTTGTTCTTCAGTACATGTTAAGTAAGGTTTCTTTCTCCTGTTTTACAGATCTTATTGGCGTTCGACACTGCTGACAAATTCCGCATTTGATTATTGTGTGCCAGGAGTACACATATGTAGGTGGAAGTTGTTTATGTATTTTGTGAGATAGGACATATTGAGACTAAATAAAGAATGGGTTACATTGGCTGTAGGTGTATCGACTCGCTACGGCCCGGGCGGTTCGGGTTTCGAACTCGGGGGTCGCGATAAGTTCCGTACTCGTCCAGACAGGCCCCAAGGTCCACCCAGCCTCCTTCATGGTGGGTATCGGAGGTAAAGCGGCCAAAACATGACGGTGACCACCCACCCCCATCTATCTCCAAGGTTAAGGAAAGGGTAGAGCTACACCCTCCCCCTCTCCTCCACGCCTTTATGGCATGTTGTAGGGTGAACTTTTTTTGTTAATTTTAGTAGTAACATACCCACATGTACTCCGTGCAGTTGGTCTGGCCTTTACCTTTTTTTTTCAGTTTCCTTTATTATTTCTTTGTGGTTGTCAGCCAGCTCATATTCATTACTAACACGTAGACCTGCTGTGCCGACTAACTGGATTTCTAAACACTAAATTTTTCTGGTACTTTCAGCTTTGTCACTTATCATTGTCGTCGTTACTTGATCATCATCGTCGTCGTCGTCGTCGTCGTCGTCGCCGTCGCCGCCGCCGCCGCCGTAGTCGTCATCTGTTCTCCCTCTGGTGCTACATGGACGCATGTAATTCATAATTTCAGTCGCACAAGCGTAGGAACGACCGTTTCCAAGAGTTTTAGTCCTGAAAACTGAGAAATCCGTGGAAATGTGTCATGTTGCATGCACTGGTGCCTTGCAAATGTTGTTGGACATGCCTTGTGGAGGGTCTTTGACATCACGCCAGTTGCTTACAGACTGTTGGTACTATTGTTTGTTACTCCATATGCTATTGCAATTTGATGAAACATGCTAATTTCGTTGACTGCCGGACTGTATTTTTACGGTGTATAATTACCATTAAATATTCTCAGTCATAGAGACAGCAGTGTCAGTTATATAAATGTAGCTATTGTTACCTATTGTTATTATTAAATGTATTGTAGTCCTACAGTCTTTACCCAGAATTTCTAAACCGCAACTCGGTACTTCCTTTGACTTATTAAAGCCGAGGAATATCGTCTGACTTTGTCACTGGTGGTGCTTCTTATAAACAACGAGTTGTTTCCTTAAGCAACTTTAATAGTTGTTTTTTAATTGCTAACATTTTGCGTGTGGTTAGAACTGACTTTCGATATATAATTTATTAGATTGTCAGTCTTTGAATGGTTAAGATATGTCCTTTTGAGGCTCCTTCGCAATGTTATGAAAAGCGACCATTAGTCCCGTCATGTCTGTATGTCTGTATGTCCTTCTCCATGAAACATCTGGATTCCTGCTGGACGGATTTTTGTAGAGTTTGGTATTGGGGGCTTTTACTGTAACCGGTGGAGTAAGTTAAGCTTGGTTAACATCGGATAAAAATATCAGGCACGCTACCTGAAGAACTACTTTACATTTGTAATTAGTTCGGTTACTATCGTTAGTGTGCTTTCCGTCGATTATAATTTATAACGGGAGTAATCGACACTAATGTGCCTTCATGCAGCTTACACAATGCTTAATTGATGAAAATAAGAATGTTCAAACATAACGGTTAATGTTCGTTGATTATGTCTAGAAACATGAAATTTGGTACGTAGTTAGGCTATGAACACACGTACAAATTTTATAAGAAATTTTGTTTTTAAGTCAGAGTTCGCAAAACGTTTCAAAGGGGCGTAGATGTGAGGTTACGTCTGACCGATCAATATGTTGTGAAGGAAATATAAGGACAGACCTTAATAATAGTAACATTCTTTATACTGTGCACAATTGTGAATAATAATGAAAAAAAAGGTGACCACAGAGGATTAAATGGCGTGACCATGTGAGAGGGGTTTGGGATGCAGAGATGCGAAGCGCGGCTTAGTGTCATGTTATACGTCAATTTCCTACCTATTAATATGTAGTAGTCTTTCGTTTGTAATCGTGTTGCGGAGTTGAAGGCTATTACGCGAGTAATCACGGTAGCTGAATGAACCGAAGGCGTAGACAAAGTGTGAGCGATGTGGGACGATTCTGTTAAACACTAGTGAAAGTATCGAGGAACCGCTGAGCCTGAAACAACGGCTGTGTCTCGGGAAGAGGATGACGAGCGCGCAAAACCCGAACAAGAACAAAACTGATGACTTCAAACGTCATGCTTCTGCATCTGGCTCTACGAATGCAACAGACAGGTCGATGTTCTAGTCGGTTTAGTTTCTGGGGTGTGGGGCAGGGCAAGAAATTTCTTCTAGGCGTCGGACCAGCTCTGGGGCCAACCCAGGCTCCTATTCAGTAGGTATCCGGGACGCTTAGCCCGGGGGGGGGGGAGACTCCGGGGCATGAAGTTGACCAATTACCTGCATTTGGTGTCGACGTTAGAAATGAGTTGTGCTTTACCACCAGTCCCATATGCGCTTTAATGACGTGCATAGGGACAATAGTTTTTTTTTACTGTTCGACACTGTATAGTCTACACACTGACAGCGTCGTGAAACGCATTTAATGGAGACAATCATTTCTTCATGGACTTCATTTCTGATCCGGTCTGGGCGTGTTGGAGAAAATATGAACTGTGAACATGTTCAAAGGGTTTCGTTTGTTTCTGGGAGCAAGGAGTGCCACATTCAAGCGCTTTTTTTTTAGTTCATGCTAGAAAGGGTAGTGTTTATTTTTCTTGCTGCCTGGAGAGGGAACAGGCAGTGCTCTGTGCCAGCCATCAGAAATTGGGCGAACATCCGGTCGGGATCCAGCAATACGATCTCCGTGGAGCTGCGACAGTTACGTCTTGCGTATGGGTGGATTCAGTGACGTAACTACGCAATGAAACGCGAAAACGTATTGTCACTGCCCCCACACAGACTACAACGTTAGCAAGTGACAACGATACTGTACGTCAAATACGGGGACTGACCAGATAAGCGACTAATAGCTTTACAGTAACAACTCACCAAGCATCTTGGTTCAAATGGTAACGTCTTCTGGGATGTGGCGCAGCGTAGCCTGGAAATTTAGCAACGATCCGGTGTATCGTGCAGCCTCCATCTTAAGAGTTCTTGAGGCCGCTTGTGTACCGGCGTGTCGCGCGGGAAAAATCAGGGTGAGGAATACGGACCATGAACGGAAACGGTTCCGCAAGCGAGCTCAGTGGAGACGGTGGGACCAAGTCCTGTGTCAAAGTAACCGTGGAAGAGACTGTATCGTTTCCTCATTTTTTCGCGCAGCTTGCTTTGACTTACTTATATTACTTACTCCATGGAGCAGAGTCTTTTTTGAGAAGCTGACCGGTTCTCAGCTAGTCAAGAAATTCTCCGCATTTCATGGAACCCGAAGGTTCATTACCGCATTCACAACTGCCCGCCACCTTTCCCTGTCCTGCCGCAGCTCGATCGAGTCTATGGTCCCACATCCCACTTCCTGAAGATCCAACTTATATTATCCACCCATCTACGCCTGGGTCTTTCAAGTGGTCTCTTTTCTTCAGCTTTCCCCACCAAAACCCTGTATACACCTCTACTTTCTCCCATACGTGCCCCGCCCATCGCTTCTTTTCAGCTTCCACTTCTACCCTAAATATAAAGGCAGGGCCTTCCTTCAAAACATCAGTAATGTCACATGTCTACATGGCGTCCCATTCCAGATGTGTTCGTCTATTCACTGCCATGGCCATCTCATATATCATTTAAGTGTTATTTAACGACGCTGTCAGTTACTGAGATTAAATAGCGTCGGGGATAGATGGAACATTGGTAGAATGATACTGGGACGGGAAAACAGAAGTACCCTGAGGAAAACGTGTCCCTGTCCCTCTTTTCTCACGACAAATCCCAGATCCCAGTTAGACTGGTATTGAACCCATACCTCCGCGGTCAGAAGCAGGCCGCCTGAACCACAGCCCGGCATATGTTATATTTACTTAAGTTTACGAGGTATGGAACAGAGCGAATTGAGAAACTGGTACTAGCTGAGTTCCCTTTCATATGAGCTACATCTTCCGAAATGTCAACATTGAATCCCCCCCCGATAAAGATGCATAGTTTCCTCCACCCTACGCTGTTTCTTACTGTACCCAGGGTCCAAACATTCTTACCAGGCACACTGAATCCTTTGAAATCTGTGTGAAGCGGTAAGTATTTTAGTGATGAGAATTCAAATTTCTTCTTTCCCGAATACAGTTCGAACCCTTTGGCCTGGCCTGAGTTTGTAGTAAAGTATGAGGAAAGTATTCATGAATGACCAGTACAATTGATTAGTCGTTAGATTTCTAAGAAAGTAAAGCTCTGGCATTTTCAGCCTTTTGTTCCTATACATAAAATCCCCTGTGTGGAGAATGTAATGAATGGTTCATTAGATGCAAGATGTTACTCTGCTCTCATCTGACGTACGGTATTTAGAAAGCTGATGTCAATCTTTGGCGACAGACTTATCCGAATAGTGAAACTGCAACATTTGTAGGCCTGTGTCTGTTCAGGAATGATACGAATCGTGTTATCGCCTTAATATTTACAGTTGCATTTGTCTGTCACGACGTCATATGTGATATGGCCGGAATGATAAGTGCATGTACGCTGAACCGCTCTGACCCTTCAGTACAGGAAGTACAATAACCAAATATATGGAGCGTAGGTTCTTATGTGTTTCTACACGTATGATTTGTTTAGCAACGTTGTAAATTGTTCAAGAGTATACACGTCGTATGTTGGAATGATAAGTAAGTTGGAAAGGTTTGTGACGTCAAGCGGTCATGCTCTGATTGGAGGTAACATCCCGAATGTTGCCAAAGGGAGCTAAAAAAATACGAGACGCTCTATATAGCCGGTTTCCGGGCCGCTGATTGAACCCGGGACTTCCTCGAATGGGAAACAGGATTTCCACTCACTCGGCCGCGACATGCAGTGGAGAGACCTAACGTAGCTGATATTTGGCCAACGAATAGGGTTTCTGGTCTTTTGTCGAATCTGACGTCACCTTCAGTGCACTGAGTCCACTGCACTCACATACCTGTCTTCTGAAAACAAGTTTTGTACTGTTTTCTCAGATGCCGGTGTCGCACCAGTGGTGTCTTCCTTTCATATTTTGTACTGACACTGTGTACCCTTTCTCATTTCTCACAGGCTTCTTTTATGTAGAAACTTTAATATAAATTTCATCTAGGAATATGCCTTCCTCTCTACATTACTTGCCTGCTTTGCTTCCTTCCTTCCTTCATCCCTTCCTTTCGTGGTCGTACCGTGGTTTAGGAGGTTAGTCGCCGGCCCCTCACCACGGCGGAGGATTGGGTTCGATCTCAGGCCATCCCATCTGAGATTTGCGGTGACTGCAAGGCTCTGGTACAGATCTTTCTCCAAATATTTTGCGTTTTCCGCCGTCGTTGTCGTTCCACTAATGCCCCAGACTCAAACTCCTCCGTCTGTCACTGGTGCTGTATGTCATTAGCAGTTCACAGCGTCGTTACAAAGAACGCTTTTAACTTCATTCCTAATGAATGACTGTAAGAGACAAGGAGAAAAGGCTGCTGCTCTGTGCCTGCATGACACAGTACGGGAAGTACTGTGGTGTGTGCCGGTTATGCTCTCCTCCTATATATAAAAACGTCTTATAAGCGTGGAGACAAGCAAACTGTGACACACTTAAGGGATGTAATTCTTTCCCTCATTTTTATTTGCTCCATGTCAATATTTGAAGGTTACACGATGCCAGCGTCGGATCTGCGCATGTGTAAACTGTGGGACGCCTGCCGCATCAGATATGCGCTTTATTGCATATGCATGTGCTTTACTTACAGTAAGCACAGTAACGTATTCGGTATAGTCATTAAGGTACGGACTGGACGATCCGGACTTCGAATCCCTATAGGGGCAAGAGATTTTTTCCCACCCCTAAACGTTCAGGCCGGCTCTGGAGCCGTCCCGGCCTGTATTCAAAGAGCACCGGGATTCTTTTCTGGGAGTAAAGCGTTCGGGGCGTGGAGTTAACCACTCACCTCGATGTAGTGCCGAGGTTTAGAAAGTGTAGCTACACCTGAACTCCCTCTGTACGCCCATCATTACCATTTTCGGTCCATTTAACATCACTGTCAGAAACTCAAGACTATAGCTTTGATTGGTAGAGCAATTGGAAAGGAACTGCAAGTGGTCGTGTCCCTAATTCGAGACACTCTTCCGGAGTTCGTCTGGTGTGCAAAGGCACGAACAATCCTTGAGGAAAGCAGGTTTCCGGCCGGATGTTTGGACGCGGGTTTTACCGAATGTGAATCAGGAGCTTTACCCAGACTTCTGTGTCTTTCATTCTGCAGAGGAGTATTTATATGATTCGATTCCGTTTCTAAAAAAAAACGTGTTTGCTAACTCGAATTCAGTTTGCTGTATCTGGTCTGGGAATGGTGAAGTCCGGAAAGGAGAAATACCCAAATTTATCCTACTGTAAATTATGCCAATGAATTCACAGGTGTTTGCTTACATGGACAGCCGGAAGGAGTGGCTTATTTTTTCTTTTGGAAAAGGCTGCGAATGTTTTTTTTTCTCCAGTTTGTGGATTCGTCCTATTGAACAGTAGTTTTCTGCATTTGTTTCCAAGGAGAATGAGTTACATAACAAGCTGAACTATAAGGAATATTACCAGTGAATTGCTGCTGTATCACGGATGTAAATTTATGTATAATTCTAGTTTTGTTAACGCAAATAATAATAATAATATACTCCACTGTACCTATACGACATGACTTTACAGATTTCTTGAGATAATTTTTTTTTATTTCTGTGATGCTGTTATGGGAATGGAGTAAAAAAAACTGGGATGTTAACTGGATGTAACACATGACGGAAGGATAAAATGTTACAAAATGTTTGCCAGAAAAGTGAAGTGAAGTCGAAATCGTTTGGTAGACGTAATGTTGGTGGGGAGTTTGTATGAAAAAGCGTCTTGTGGAAATAGGGAGTGAAGACTAGATTCACCTTTCGAAGTATGGTGGCCAGATGCGGTAATTTATTAGACACTATGATGTCGATTCCCAAAAATATGGAAATTCTTGACCAGCTTTGTAACTGTTGTATGCTGTAGGAACAATGTATGGTTTGGGATGATAACAATCCCTTTGACTCCTGCAATTAATCCGAATAATACCTAACGGTTTCCTATGTACAGAAACCCCTCTACTCTGTCTGCATTACCTGTTTGTGTGGTAGGGTACAGTCGTCGAAATGGGGTAGGGTTCTTTTTCTTGGTTGGAGTGACGATACAACTAACAGTAATGATACATGTTTTACTGCATTTTGAAGTTCAACCATTCTGCATTTAGCACACTGGTGACTAGTGTATGAAATTAAGTCACCGTGGAAGAACTCTGACTATAGGAAATACCATATGTCGGCACCTAATGTGGGGTGGTTCCTGTTAGGGTGTGCTGCAGATTACTCAGATGTGGATCAAGAAAACAATCCAGCATCACAGAAAACAAAAAAGTTCTCTTTGCCAGTACTACAAATTAATTTTTTTGCTAACACGTTTAGTGGCCACAGCAAACAACCGTCTGTCACCACGTACACCTAACATATAACAAGGCACTTGTCAAACACTTGGCGCATTTCTTCATCGTGGTGTTTTTCAGAGAATAATCCTGCGTATTGAAAACATTAGGCATTACTTCACCTTCATCTTCTACCCCTTCCCTCCTTTCCCTTCAACCATTATTTTCTTTCGATTTCGAAGAAATAACCAACTCGCATGATAATGAAACTGATGTCCTCTTACCCTTCCTCTTTTCGTCTCCGTGGCTTTGGTAGGCTGACCTTTTCCAGCGAAAGGGTTTCCTTTTCGCTGGTTTCCTGTTGTTGACAAAAAGATAAATCAGTCCCACTACAGACCCGAGGTGCCTAGAGGGTTCCAGGAAGTTAAGGTTCACAGATTACATGATAACGGCCCAGGTTGGTGGTAAGATTGTCAGGCTTACGCACCGGCCGCTTTTTACTCCCAGGAAATACTCCTGGTACTCATTTCTGTTAGAGGCTGAGTCGACCCCAGGGCCGTAGTGCGATCGGAAGGAAATGAAAAATTCCAGTGACACCATCTGGAATCGAAACAGCGACCTTAACCACTGCGCTACAGCGGTCCCCTTCCTGTTGTTACCTATTAACGTAAATACCTTACAAAGGTACTTGTACCGGTTAAGTTTCTTGCCCTTGTCGGTAGGCTTGTCTTCTTTTCTTCAGTTCCACCTTGTGTTGACAGGCATTTATGATCCTCCCCGAGCCATATTTCGAATGTCTGATATTATTTAAGGCTTGTTCTGAAATGGAAGGCAGTGGACTAAGACTTGAAACACAGAATGGTCTACAGAACGAAGCTGCCGGTGTGTCTGAAGTGGTTGTTGTTGGTATATCAGAACATACTGTGGGAGAATTATAAGTTGTGACTGTAGATTTCTTACAAACATTGGCTTCACTTAACTGAAAGTCGCTAAACCCTGTATGCTCACCGGACGTTGTCTGTTTCGTCACATATATAATATGTCCATAAGCACTTTGTTCAAAATCTGCATCCATTTCTTCAACGGAAATTTGAAGATCAGTACTTCTGAAAATGTTGCGGTTCAGTGGGTAGGTTCCATTTTCTGGTACTTGGCAAGCCCGCTCCGGGTAAAAATGAAATTTCCGAGACACAATTTGCTGCAGGTGAGTTCAGCCACTGCTAAATAACCGAAAGTAGCAGTTTCAGTATAGACCTTCAATATGAGATACTCCACATTTAGAGACCACAGAGCACCCCACGTTGGGAGCTCGCCATGTTGGATTTCAACAGTAACCTATAGCTATGCCACTGTGTGAATCCATATACCTGAAGTCCCAAATATATCGTCATAGCTAGTACTTGTGTGTAATTAATGATTAAGTTAAAATCAGTAACCTTAAGGAATGGGAAGGCGTACGAACAGATGACTCACCAAAACTTTTGCCGATCACAAAAGTAAGTCAGATATCATAACTGTAGCAAAACTGCTTGGACATATCAGTCGTCCTTACAAATAACGTTAGTGTGCATCTGCTACCAGATCAGATTCATCATTTGACAGTAGAAGCATTCGGTTAAGTCAAGCAGGACTCCGTGTTTGGAGCTGTCGTCTTATTAGGCCACTTTATCCTACAGGAAATAATTACTGTTTATTCTGATAATTATGCAAAACACGTAGATGGATGCACAATCGGGAATAAATACAGAGTTATGGAAGTTATAGTAGATTTCCGTTCATCATAAGACATTGGCGGTGAAGCGTAGGTGTTGGAATAAGAATTTAATTTATTACATCGAGGAACGGAGGCGTTGTGTGTGTGTTTTAGGGTTGCAAAGTGCCTTGAAGTGGACTACTTGAAAGAAAGTAATGACTTGTAATGGTTCGTGCCGTAGTGTTACAATAATTTTCCGAGATCCAAAGGTTAATTGCTTGCCCAATGAAGTGTGGGCTCCTTTCATTAAGTTCGTCTGACACAGGCTGATTTCGAAAACCGTTAGTCTCAGACTCTGTTGGCTAGGCTGAAGATAACCGAACAAGTTCGTGTTGTAACACTCTGGCCTTGTATTAGGGCGGTAGCTGGTTCGAATATTGGCCACGACATCGACTGTCCTAAACGAGATTTGTATGGTTCCTTCAGGAATATTCAAGCGGACATGGTACCATGCTACGAAATATGTTCAATAGGTATGGTGGTTCCCTAGAGCATAAAAATTGCCTGAGAAGTCATTACAGCTTCATATATAGCTCTCCTATTCCGCTGATGTGTCATCATTATTCACCTTAACTCCCAAATATGCGGATGCTTGTTTTACACATTGACATGGGTTTGCAAATTATACCGCGACACAAATCTGTCACTTGAAGTCGCAGCGGCCCACAAACGGCCGCATCTTCTTCCTCGTTATTGTGGCATCGGCGACCTCCTGGCCTCGAACCGTGACTTGGTTTTTCAGAATCATTTCCTCGTCTCGTACTGCGTTCACATTCGTGCTGTATGTGCTGGGCCGACCGATGCCATCTTCATGGTCTTGGATACCAGTTCACCTGTCTTCGCAATCTGTATACATTTTCTGACAAGTGCTTTCATTGTACTGACATCGACAAAATTTGATAAATTCTTCCGTGTCAAATTTCATAAAAATTCGTCCAGCAGTTCTGTAATCTTAGTAATTAACCAACTTAATGGGCAAAATCTTGTTCTATAATAAGTTTATTATGTGCCTTTACATGTTTCGAACATTATGTGCTCATCATTAGCAGGTCAAAACTGTTTGTACAGCATCTGGTATCATCACACCTGTAGGTGGCCGTCCGGTGCACAGGTGTGATGATACCAGATGCTGTATAATACAGTTTTGACCTCCTGATGATGAGCACATAATGCTCGAAACATGTAGAGGCACATAATAAACTTATTATAAAACAAGATTTTGTGCATTAAGTTGGTTAATTACTAAGATTATATTGAGATGCACGATCAGCAAAACATAAAAAAGGCATTTCTTTAGTTTATTCGGATAGACGGACAGATGGAGAAGATTTAAGCGTATTTTTAATTCCCTATGTTATGAGCTTGTCAAAAGTAAACCGAATGAAAAAAATAAAAGATGTGAATATGTGTGAACTGTAAGACAACCATCATATCACTTCATCCCCGCACGTGGGATTTATGGTGAGCTAAGTGACACTGGGACAGGTTTCTCTTCGAGTACTTAGCTTTTCCCCTGCCACTATCATACCGCCACTGCTTCATACTCGTATTTCATCTTGTACTACCTGCGCTGTATAATATGAACAATTGGCAGCTTTGTTAAATAAACACTTCTCCTTCTGTCTCTTTCTCTTGCAACCATCACATACAAATTCAAATTACTTTTGACACCATCACCTTGGAGTTTAAATGTTAGAATTGTGTCTGAAGGTTTGTCTGATTTATGTGATATATTAAAACGTAGTCCTTACAAATATGAGCGTGTGTTTGGGCGCATGCGTGCTTGCGTGCGTACGTGCGTTTGGTCTCTCTTTTAAACGTTTTTGGCAGAGCTGAGGCTGCTCGTACGTACAAGTCTGAGCTGCGTTCTGCTGAGCCCACATCCAGTCGCCAGTCGCAATTCACGTCATGTCGCACAATCCGTCGCGTGCTGCGCCGTTTCTTTCAGCCACATACCGTCGAGTATGACCTGGTACTCACACGTGTAAATAATAACCTCGTTCTCCGACGGAACGGATCATGTGCAGGTCCCCTCACTATACTCCTTATGGCATTAGTGAACATAACATCAGTATGGGATTGCTTTTGTTCAGTTAGGAGCTTCCTTAACCCTGTGAATGGCGAAATGGATCCGAACACTATATAAAAAGTTTTAGTTCGTACCTCACACAGAACGCAAAACTTGTAAATTATTAAGTTAACTCGGCTAATGGATAAAGAGGAATTTTGTTGTTTGTTCTGAGGATAAGTAGCAGCTCTGTACGTGACACATTTTACTACCAACGCCCATTAGAAGGCTAACAACTGTACATCTCGTAAAATGTCGTAACACACCTGTATTAACTCTGTTGAGACGGGTCTGCATACTATAAATTTTAGAACGGGCTCCATGTATTTTTGTACATATTATGAACGTTCGAAAATTGGCCTATTTACTGCGTCTTGGTAACTGATGTAAATGACCAAACTGCAATTTTAGGTACCGTCCCAGAATTTGCATGGAGAGTAGGGAAGCTAAGAACATCGTCAGTCAGTGTAGCCGGTCTCCGGGTCGAAATTTGAACCCCAAACCTACCTAATACGAAGCAGGAATATTAATCATTTGACGGCATTTTTCAGTATGTATGTGTGTGCTTGCGTGCGTGCGTCCATGCTTGCCTGCGAGATTTTGTGTTTGTTTGTTGTCGTTATGAAACTTGTAATGTCGATCTAACAGTAAACAATTGCTGCACAATTTTAACTGCATTGTTTCTATGTACGTATTGCTAGCGCATCCGTAGGAGAATTACGCTGGCCAATAGGAATGCAGGAATTAAGTAGTTTATTTTAAACTCGCATAGAATGTTAATATTCAACCAAATAAAATAACAGAGGTGTAATTTTGGAGTTTCCACTCTCCCACCGACAAATACATACTAACACCGTGTTGGACGTACTGTGGTTCACGTGTAGTTTCAGAAATAACAAGGGATAAACTTTAACGTCGTTTCTTTCACTTGTGCAAGGGGTAATGGGGGTAGGAAGAGCCGAAATGGAGTAGTTTGTATAGGCACGTGGCTGCGAGTTGGAACAGTGGCCACACAGGCTCTGGGACCCATCGAACATCCAAGTTAATGGGTACCGGTTGCTCTTTCCCCAGGGTAAAGCTGCCGGGGCGTGAAGCTGACCACTGACCCCCATCGAGTTCCGAGGTTAGGAGTAAGTGGGGGTATACTTTCCCCCCCCCCCCCCCCCCACATACCATCATGGCGTGCACGGGGAAAAATTTTACTCAGCTTTGATGAATTGCTGCTTTTGGCACCAGAATGTCTCTTTACGTTTCTGCTATTAGTAATGCGCGAATTATATGGCGACTTTATAAGTATTTAGGATCATACAGCTTCTAATGGCATATTACCGTAGCCCAGTCAGCCCACCGCCCACGGGCGCGGCGGAAAGGAAGTGACAAACAGCAGCTGTCAGACAGAATAAGGATCCTGTATTCGGTATTTACCTGTAAGGCTGGTGAAGGGCAGGAACATTTCTCAGGGTAAGAGGTGTTCTGGTCGAGATTAGAATCGGTATCTCAATGCGAACCGAAGGAATATCGCTTGATCCATCTTACATTGGGGACCGCGGTAGCACAGTGGTTAAGGTGCTGTGCTACAAAATCAGAAGGTCGCTGGTTCGATCCCAGCTGACATAAAATCCTTCCGATCGCACTATGGCTCTGGGGTCGTCTCAGCCTCTAACAGAAATGAGTACCAGGAGTATTTCCTGGGGGTTAAGGCGGCCGGTGCTTAAGGCTGACAACCTACCATCATCCTGTGCCGTTGTCACGAAATCTGGGAACCTTAAATTCCTGGAACCCTGTAATGGGACTGCTTTACCTTTAGCCTTTACCACTTACTTACATGACGCAGTTAACAATGTACCAAAGAATCTCCAATAGTGGCATGTCCAGGTTCCTTTAACTTGCTTTTTCATTAAGTCACACGCTGGCCACACGTGCTGTAATGTTGGACACCCGCACATTTTAATGTCATTAGTCCCATATTAATGTTATGTTAAACTTCAATTTCTCCAAGCCGCCGCTGCACAAATTTTCAATGTCCGTCTTCCTTTCTGTAGAGAAGTTGAATTTTTGTTACCCCCCCACCCCGATAGTCTTTTAAATTTATTTGTCATGAACATCGTTTTAGGATCAAGCCGTCAAAACTGGTTACTGGCCTGACTGCGGTCGCCGCGGCCAGAATTTCATAGTCTCTGGAATTGACTTCAGTCTCGCCCTCACTGAGATATGATTTAACGAAGAAAGAAAAGTTGTTGTTTTAATTCGATGATTAGCTATTGCTATTTTATTTTGTGTCTTACAACTGATTGGCTCATTGAAAGAAATGACCGCTTAGGAATGAACACAGTTGCATGTCCTGTAGAAGAAAGGACTTTCTGTCCCTATGTCCCTAACCGCTTTGGGGATAACCCGATTTCCCGTCAGAACATTGCTGGACCTCTCCCTGGAGACACAGCGGCCGATGCATCCAGCTTACCTCTCACATCTATCTACTGGAGATATTAATAATGCATGGAGGATTGTCTCCTGCGTGTATCCCTGGAACCGTGTTTACACACAAAGACTACCACAGATTTTGGCTAGTGGATTCCAGTGCTCTTGCCAATATCCTGACACAGTATGTCTTGCGAGTGTCTTCTAATTTCTGGTTAATAGGTAGTGGATTTTATATGATTCCGTTTCATTATATTATCATAGTTGTGGTGGGGTGGGGTGTCTCTATGGCTGTGTGAAGCTGCGGCCTGTATTTGGTTCGTTGTCACCCTTCCGAATGATGGGTGGGTGCCACTGAAGCATTGGTACTTTGGTTTGGTGTTAATTGACAGCGGAAAATGGAACTTAAGGGGAGAAACCTCTCTCCGATCCACCACACGAACTGCTCTGGAATAGACGCCGGTTCTCCGCAGTGGCAAGCAGGTGACTGACCTCCCCCAGGGCAGCAGGTAGTTTACATATGCTGTTTGAGTTCCGTTTCCCTCAATAAGTAAGAGTGACGTGGCATGTCGACATGTGAAGTGTTGCCCTTGAGGGGTGTGAAGTGCCGTGCGTATAGGAGGTGTGAAGTGACGTGCTCATGGGATGTGTGAAGTGAAGTGATAATGGGGTTGTGAAGTGACATGTTTACGGGAGTGTGAAGTATCGTGTTAATGAGATGTATGCAGCGACGTACTTACGCGGTGTGTGAAGTATCGTGTTTAAGGAGGCGTGAAGTTACGTACTTATGGTGTGTGTAAAGTGACGTGCTTGTTGGCTCTTGAAGTGACGTGTTTAAGTGTGTGTGACGTATCGTGTTAATGGGGGTGTGAAGTGAAGTGCATAAGTATCGTGCTAATGGGGGTTTGAAGTCACGTGCTTTTGGGGCAAGAAGTGCCGTACTTGGAAGACGCGAAATACCATACTTATGGGGGTGTGGAGCGCTGCACTGACGAAAGTGTGGGGTTTCGCTTTGGGCCGGTCCAAGTAACCCGGGCCACTCAGGACGCTGCTGAAGATGTCACATTGACTTTGTTGAGAGTGGAGCAAGCACAGCGAAACTGATCGTGCTGGATTTGCTCTTTTTACCTCGGCTGTTATCAAACGTGTGTTCACACAGTTCCGTCAGTTCCACGTTTGTTGCAATGTTGTCGTATAACCGTAATGTACTAATTTTGTCGTGTGTAGGCAAAGGTTATCATAAGAAAGAGTGAACAAACCAAAAACGAACCGACCGACCGACAAGGTTGGCCTTTAACATGGCAGTACGTCAAGGAATTCTTATTACGGAAATTTATTATTCAGTTTCGTATTTAAAACTTTGTCATTAATGTTCTAAGCCAGTGCAGCCCATTACGCACCTTTTCACTTGATTTCTCCAAGTTACACTCTAACTAACCTAACGTTTTAATGTACTCTGTTCCCTGAGGCTTCCTGAAGGAAATCTGGGCATTTCACTTACCCCCAAATATTTGCATGTTTCACATTCTACGTTAACCGAACGGCTTTGTTTCAAGTTGCTCAAACTAAACTCTGTTGCTCGAAATTTATTTCTGTTCTTTCGAATTCAATGTCGATATAATTTTCACTATCGGGACCTGAGATTCTTCAAACCGCGAAAATAATTTTGGGGAATAAGAGAGATCAACAAATTGGCCAATTTCCAATGGGAGTTAGCGTTCAACTGTTGTTGAAAATGGGGACAGGCATCACATTTTATGAGATGAAAATGTAGTAGGTTGATAAAGTATGATAAATAGATCTTCTTTTGTCATAACGTGCACATGTCAGAGAGGAGGAGCAGAGCTTTAGTTGACACAGTAGTTAAACTCTCAGTACAAACGAAGGAAACCAGTTCCCATGTCCCACCCTGCCCTACTGATAGCGTAAACCCGGAACGCACAAACAGCGCAACCTGTTTTAATCACTGCAGTTTCCATTCCATTCGACAAACTAAACGTGCAAGTCTCACATACTTCAAAATCTGACTATAGTAAGTGAGACGTTGTAATCAAATCTGAAGAAAAAAATATCGTTTCCAGTGGCAAGTGGGACGAGTCTTCTGTCGTCGCACGACTTTGTGTGTTTTCTTTTCCGTTCCAGAGATGCTTGTGACTGCAGTTGTGTTAGGAAATTATTAACAAAGATGCCGCTCGTCTGGGACACGGGGTCGCCAATATTAGTATAGTATATAGGTGCCAAATTTTCGGGGGTGACTGTCCTGAAGATAGAACTAGCAAGCTACTCCTAAACATTGTTACTTCTATATCAGGATCCTCGACGTCGTATCACAGCAGATTGGACACGCCTTCAGCACCGCTGTGTGAACTGCATCTCGCAGCAGCTCGGCTCATGGACCATACGACATTTTTAAATTAGCAAATTAGCACGCTGTTGGTATCTTGCTAATTTGAGACACTGACAGGCATCTGACTGTCTCAAAGTTTCATTTTTTTTGCATTTTGTTTTCAGCTTACGCAAAGCAGGTGCTTCAGCTCCGTAGTTCATGTAACGGACACTATGAAGTTGATTGTGAATGATAAATTTTGAATAATGTGTCGAAATTGACGTAGCAGTGCGAAATGCCAACCCGTAATATGAGGCCTATCTTTCTGTTCCTTTTTGTTTGACTTCTTTTTGCAAAACCATTGCACAGAACAGACGACGTGTGTACCGGACAAGAGTCGTCGATGTTTGCAAGCTGATCAGTTTGCATTTTTTTTTGTAATATAAAGCAAACTGGAATATACAGGGTGTCCCAGGAGGAATGTGCCAGACTTCGGGAGGGTGTTCCTTATGTTAAAGTACACCGATATAACCCAAAACACCTATGTCCAAAGTTGAACGGTTACGGAGATAATGGCCAG